>Ga0302325_10000171_pt1 | contig 186667 bp, 145 predicted proteins | sample Palsa_T0_2_FD_201948 | JGI IMG/M metagenome (GOLD analysis project Ga0302325, IMG submission 201948) | Peat permafrost microbial communities from Stordalen Mire near Abisko, Sweden - Palsa_T0_2 | ecosystem: Environmental > Terrestrial > Soil > Palsa > Peat permafrost | place: Sweden: Abisko...
CCCGGGGTGCGTGTTGGGGGGGGGTAAGGGGATTGCCCGCTTCCCGCCGCGGCCGTTACGACTTATCCGTAACTACAGGTTGTCGTAAGACGGCGGTTTGTTTTCAGCGCTGAGCCCCGGAAACTCGAACGTCTCGGTTCCAACCGGGAGGCGCAGGATGTACTCTGCGGCCTTCTTATCTTTTTTGAAGGCGATGTAGCCCTGCTCGGACTCTCCGGGAGCCAGCGTCTTCTGTTTGATCGCATTATCCTTTAGCCACTGACTTTGCTGGGAGGTAAAGGACTGCACCTGTTTCGATTCCTGCATCTGTGAGTTGTTGGGCGCACATTGCGTGGCAATCATGTTGGTGCATTTTGCCGAGGAGAGTTCCTGCGCCTTGGCTTCGCCGTACTTCTGAATTGATTTGGCCGCCTTGTCGCTTACTTCGGCGCGTATGCCCTTGTCGCCTTTGAGCAGAACGGCCGACTCAGGATTAAAGTCGATGGGGGCCTTGCCGTGGTTCGACACCTCCACCCAGAGCCGGTTGTATTGGGTTTCCTTGAGATCTGAAATGGCGACGAAGAGCTGAAGGTCGTCGGACTTCAGGCCTTCGACTTTCATGCCGTTCTTATTGTCAGAAGTGGCATTGGGCGCGCCCTCGGCCCAACGAACCACCGGGGGTGGGCCACTCTGCGCAACGCTGGCGGTGAGCGCCAACAGGAGGGCACCGGCCAGCACTCGGGGAGCGAACACTGCTTTCATGTTTTGCCTCCTAATGATTTGCATCTGTGGACAAGTTTAGGCTCGACCTTCCTTCTGGTGCCTCAATCTGGTCGACTCAAGCCACTTAATCGTAATTTGAGATTTTGTTCACGGCGCTCACCGGGAACTCGAACGTCTTGCCGGCGACCGGGACCGCGAGCATGTAGCCGGTGGGCTTCTTGCCTTTCTTGAAAACAATTGCGCCCACGACCTGCTCGCCGGGGGCAACGGTCGTCGGTTTCAGTGAGTGGTTGCGGACCCACTCCGCCTGCTCGGATGTCAAGGTCGCTACTTCCTTAGATTTGGCTACAAGGACGGGCAGGGTCAAGCAGGCGATCGATCCTCCTCCCCCCGGGACAGACGCCCCTTTGCCGCCACCACCGCCGCCGCCGTTCATCATGGGGCATTTAGGAGAGGACAGTTCCTGGGCCTTGGCCTCGCCAATCCTCTGGATTCTGTCGGCGGCCTTTTCAGGCGCCTCGGCGGGAACTCTCGTGCCATCTTTGAGGAAAGCGGATTCAGGGTCGAACTGAATTGGGGTCTTGCCATGATTCACGACCTGAACCCATGCGTGGTTGTATTCCGTGTCTTGGATGTCGAACATGGCGACGTAGACGTTCACCTCATCCGTTTTTAGCCCTTCGACTTTCGCCCCGTGGGTGAGGTCGGTTACGGCATTGGGCGCCCCATAGTTCCAGCGAAGAACGCTCGGCGTGGCGTTCTGCGCGTAGCAGCAGGTGGCAAGTCCCAACAGCATGACAGCTGCGAGCGTGAGTTGCGTAGAACGTGAGTTCATGGGATTCGACCTCCTGAAATTTTCATTCCTAAACCGCTTTGAGAGCAGGGGCCCTGAAGAGACTGGAAAAGCCATATTCTATACCTTTTCTAACCCAATTTGGGAACGCTAGTTGCGCCAAAACTTGCGCGGTCTTGGTTCCAAGCATCTACCCCGTCACTTCCCGAACATGGGGTAGTGGCTGGCCGCGCCCATGAAGAACAGCATTATGATCGACAAGAAGGCATTGGCGCGGGAAACCAGGAAGGCTTGGCGGACCATGCCTTTGGCTTTGTCGGGGATGGCGGCGCCGTTGGTGGCGTTGTCGCGCGTCCATTGAATGAGACGCTTCTGGATGCGCCAGATCACTCCCCAGACGTTGAGCAGCATGACCCAGCCGATGCCGCCGCCGATGCCGATGGAAAGCAGGCGATTGCTCTCCCAGCCGTGGCTGTTCCAGCTCAGAAACAGCCAAGCTGCCACGGCGACTACGACCGCGTAAACCACGCCGATAAACGCGCCCTTGTCGAAGATTCCCTTGCCTGGGACGAGGCAAGCGTAGAGCACCGCCCAAACGACGGTCCAGATGAGGAAGAAGCTGCCCATCACGGCTCCGCCTGAGGCATTCGAAAAGCCAAGAGCCGCGGCGTTGTGCACATCCGCGCCCACGATGTTTCCAAAATAGGCGAGGCCGGCGAGCACGGTAAGCGCAGCCGACATGCGGAACCACCATAGGGCGCGGGTCATGAGCGCGGGCATGACTTTGCCTTTGGTGGTGGCGTCGAGTTCTTTCATCAGCGGAACGTTCACAAGGTTGAAGAAATAAAGCAGGCCGATCCAGGTGATGCCGGCGAGCAGGTGGATCCAGCGGACCAGCATGAGGAAGTTCGTGTTGAAATCCTGGGGAAGATTGATTTGGGGTCCGTTGATTTGCGATACAAGGAAAATTGCGAGATTGGCGCTGGCCATGATGCCTCCCTGAAATACGGCCGATACCTTCGCATAATGTATAACGGAAAAGGCCGCAGCGAGCTATGCGAGGGCGGAATTGCCCAAGCGGGGATTGTACACAAAGCCTGGACAGGATGGATGCGGCCCATTTCCGAACATTTTCTTACCGGTCGAACGCCGGTTTCCGCAAGTTCCGGGTTGAAAAGAGCAGAAGGACGCCGTATGGTACAAGCATTGGCTTGCCGGGAAGGTTCAGGCCGCGAAATCGGTCCGAACTGCCGGCAGAGCTTGTCTCCCTTGTTCCTGCTGGGCGGGAAGGTCCCCAGGAACATGCTGTAGAACGAACCGTGAGTGTTATCGGTCAAAACAGGCATAAAAAGGAGATCGGCCATGGAAAGCAACAAGCCGGCGGCGCAGAACATTCAGGATTCCTTCCTCAACACAGCCCGTAAGGAACGGCTCTCGATCACGATTTACCTGATGAGCGGGGTGAAGCTGACAGGACGCATCCGATCCTTCGACAAGTACTCGGTGGTGCTGGAAGCCAACGGGCAAGAGCAACTGATCTTCAAGCACGCGATTTCGACAGTGGTCATGGGCCGGACGGCGGCGGGTCACGGCTCCTATGCAGCGCACGGGGAGACGAAGCCGGCAGCAGTGGCAGCGACGCCAGCCGCGGCCAGCGCCGCCAGCGCTTCGGGCGGCGAAGGGTAAGGCACGATCGGCTTGCGCAGTAATCACATCAAGGATTCCGGCAAGGGAGTGCGTCTGCTCCGGGATGCGCGCGCGCTGGCCTCCGGCACGGAAAGCGAACGCGCATTTCTGGTGGGCGTTGACGTGCGGTCGCGAAGCCGGGCGAGCGCACGAGGTGCGATTGCGGTTCCAGCACAAGCGCAAGTGGCGCGCGATGCGTCGGCGGCGGTTGCGCGGCCCGGCGGCAAGTCGAGCGGCAATCAACCCAACATCCCACAGTTTGACGCTGAGGAATCACTCGCAGAGTTGCGCACGCTGGCCGAGAGCGCGGGCGCCGCGATTGCCGGGGAGATGCTGCAGCGGCGCGACCGGATGGATGCGGCCACGCTGGTAGGCTCCGGCAAGCTGGAAGAAATTGCGGGCGCAGCCGCCGCGGCGAACGCGGACTTACTTCTTTTCGATCACGACCTCAGTCCCTCGCAGCAGCGCAATATTGAAAAAATCGTCAAGCTTCGGGTGATCGACCGAACCCAGCTCATCCTCGACATTTTTGCCCGCCACGCGCGCACGCGCGAAGGCCAGTTGCAGGTGGAGCTGGCACAGTTGCAATACATGCTGCCGCGGCTGGCCGGGCGCGGCGTGGAAATGTCGCAACTGGGCGGCGGCATCGGCACCCGCGGCCCTGGCGAAACTCAACTCGAAACCGACCGGCGGAAGATTGCCCGGCGCGTCCGGCACGTGGAGCAGCAACTGGAGAAGGTGCGGCGCATCCGGGCGCAGCAGCGCCAGCGGCGGGAGTCGGCGCCGGTGGCCACCGTGGCGCTGGTGGGATATACGAACGCCGGGAAATCGACGCTGTTCAATGCTCTGACGCGGGCGGGAGTGTTGTCGTCGGCGAAGATGTTTGCGACTTTAGATCCGACGATCCGGGCAGTGGGTCTGCCCTCGAAGAGAAAAGTTTTGCTGTCCGATACCGTGGGATTCATTCGCAGCCTGCCACACACGCTGGTCGAGGCATTTCGCGCCACGCTCGAAGAGGTGCAGCGGGCGTCGCTGATTCTGCATGTTTCCGACGCCAGCAGCCGCCTTTCGGCCGAGCAAGATGCGCAGGTGGAGATTGTGTTGAAAGAACTGGAAGCGGACAAGAAACCGCGCCTGCGTGTCATGAACAAAGTCGATCTGCTGGATGTGGAAGTGGCTGCGGGTTTAATGGGTAAGGCCGCGCAGGACCATGCGCTGAAGGATCATGCTCTGCAAAACGATCCACTGCGCGGCGACGCGGCGGCAGTGTATGTTTCGGCGACGGAAGGCACGGGGATGGACAAGCTGCTCGCGCGCATTGACGAGATGATCGATGAAGACCGCATCAGCCGCGTGCATCTGCGCGTGCCACAAAAAGAAGGAAAAACATTGGCTATGCTGGAAGCGAAGGCGCGGATTTACTCACGGCGCTATCAGGACGGAGCCGTGCTGCTGGAGGTGGAAGCGCCGGAGTCGGTGGTAAGGAGGGTGAGAGCGTGGGCGGTGGGGTAAGCGGCAAGCTCCTCTATCGCCAACCACCAAGACATTAAATGGGCCGGCAACCAAGAAGCGGTGACATTCCTTGGCTATCGGCCCATTCGATCCTGAATTGGATCGGAGGTGATGTTTCTATGCTAGTCCTCTTTGCCGGGAAGTCAAGGGGGTTGTGCGCAGATTTCTGCCGACGGTCTCGAAGCGGTCTCTGCGTTCAAAAAGGGCGACTGGCAAGCCCTGGCGGCCGCGCCGGAGAACTCTTCTTGCTGACCGAATGCCGCCCGGCGGGCGGCTAAGGTTACTGTTGATTTTGCGGGAGTTACGGCTTCCTTGAGCCTCACGGATTCGCTCGTGGAAAATCGGCCTCCACAGCTTCAGCTCTTCACCGCCTCCGCAACCGTACGAGTGAAATCGTGGACATCTTCCTCGGTGATGTCGAACGAGCACATCCAGCGCACGATGGATTCCTCTTCGATCCAATCGTAAAAAAAGTAATGCTTTTTGATCTTGTCGATGGCATGGCGGGGAATCTGCGCGAAAACGCCGTTCGCCTCAACCTTCCAAATAACCTTCACACCCGGGACTCGGCTCACTTCTTTTTCCAGCAGGCGAGCCATCTGGTTGGCGTGCTCGGCGCTGTGCCGCCAGAGATCATCGGTGAGCAAAGCCTCGAATTGCGCGGCGATGAAGCGCATTTTCGATGCGAGTTGCATGCCCTGCTTGCGCAGGTAGAGAAAGTCTTGGCTGAGCTCGGGCCGGAAAAAGACAACCGCCTCGCCGCCCAGGATGCCGTTTTTCGTGCCGCCGAACGAGAGCACATCGACGCCGAGATCGCGCGTGGCCTGACGCAGAGTTTGTCCGAGCGATGCAGCCGCGTTGGCGATGCGCGCGCCATCGACGTGCAGAAACATATCGCGCTCGTGGGCAAAGCGGGCCAGGACTTCGATCTCTTCCGGCTGGTAGACCGTCCCCATCTCGGTGGATTGCGTAATGGAAATGACGCGAGCCTGCACGTGGTGCTGGTCGCCGATACCATAGTAGGCGTGGCGAACGGAATCGAGGGTAATTTTGCCGTCGCGATGAGGCAAGGGAATGAGTTTGCAGCCCGTGTGTTTTTCGGGGGCGCCGCATTCGTCGGTGTAAATGTGGGCGGCGTCGCTGCACAAAACCGCGTGGTAAGGACGGTTCAGGGCCTGCAGGCCGAGCACGTTGGCGCCGGTTCCGTTGAAGGTGAAGAATACGGCGATGCCGGAGCCGAAATGCTCCTCAAATTTCTTGATGGCCGAGCGGGTGTAAGGATCGTCACCGTAGGCGACTTCGTGGCCTTGATTGGCGCGGGCAATGGCTTCGAGAACTGCTGGATGAACGCCAGCGTTATTGTCGCTGGCAAAACTGCGTGCGGGCTTGGCAGGGGTCTGCTCCATAGCGAGATAATGTAGCAGAACGGGCGCAAGGCACGGGCAATGGGGTAGGGCCGGGTCTGCGGAAAGGCGGTCCGCTTCGCTTGATCTTCGCGCCTGGAAGCGAGATTAATTTGCGTCCAAGCGGCTTGGAGGGGAATCTCTTACTGGATAACCGTGGGGCTGTATTTTCGTCTAATCAAATTTGGACGTCTAAATCTAGGCTGGTGCGGTTCTCGACCGCAGAGGTCGGAGAAGCCGGCGCCCAGTGGAGCTGGCGAATGGCAAAGCAGGAGATTCATGTTAAAGAGCGCTCATAAATTGAGAGTTAACACCTGGCTGCTGCTGGGCCTGGCTGCGGCCAGCATAACGCTGGGGTGTTCGAGCAACGCCGCGCAGAATACCCACGCAAACGGACCTGCGGGGATGCCGGTAAAGGTAGAAGAAGCACACCCCGTGGCGGTGAACGATGCTACCGATTATGTGGCGTCGGTAAGGTCGCGCGATTCCGCCGTCATCATGCCGCAGGTGGATGGGCAGATCACGCAGATTTTCGTGCACTCGGGCGACCGGGTTGCGCCGGGGACCGCGCTGATGGACATCGATCCGCTGAAACAGCAGGCTACAGTGAAGAGCCAGCAAAGCAATAAGGCGGCGCAGTTGGCGAATCTGCAATGGGCCCAGCAGCAATACGACCGCTCGCAGGGATTGTATGCGGCGGGGGTGGTGAGCAGACAGGATCTCGATCAGGCCAAGTCGGCGCGAGACGCAGCCCAGGCGCAACTGGATTCTCTCGACGCACAAGTGCGGGAGCAGGAAGTGCAGCTTCATTACTACAAGGTCGTGGCGCCCGCCAGCGGAATCGTGGGCGATATTCCGGTACATGTGGGAGATCGCGTGTCAACCACCACCCAGCTCACCACCGTGGACAAGCCGGGCAGCCTGGAAGTGTATGTGTACGTGCCCATCGAACGCTCGGGGCAGTTGAAGATGAATCTTCCTGTTGATGTTATCGATAGCGAAGGAAAAACGCTGGTGCAAAGCCGCGTGAGCTTCATCTCACCGCAGGTCGATAACGCGACGCAGACTGTGCTGGTGAAAGCGCGCATCGCCAACAATAACGACGCGTTGCGGCAGTCGCAGTTCATTCGCGCGCGCGTGATCTGGGGAACGCATCAGAGCCCGATCGTACCCATTCTTGCGGTTTCGCGGCTGGCGGGCCAGTATTTCGCATTCGTCGCCGAGCCGCAGAACGGCGGCACTTACGTGGCGCGGCAAAAGCCGCTGAAAATCGGGCAAACGGTGGGTAACGATTACGAAGTGCAAGAGGGCGTCAAGACCGGGGACAAAGTGATTATCTCGGGCACCCAGTTCCTGATCGACGGCGCGCCGGTGATTCCGCAGAGCTAAATGCAACGCTTCAATTTTCAGGCATCACGATCTCCACAATAGCTGCAACGATTTGTGCGGCGGTCAGAGCCGCAACCAGGCACAGGATTCTTCATGTTCGTTAACTTCTTTATCCAGCGTCCGGTGTTTGCCACAGTCTGCGCGCTGCTGATTATTCTGGCTGGCGCGGCGGTGATTCCCACGCTGCCGATTTCACAGTTTCCCAACCTCGCGCCACCGCAAGTCGGCGTCACCAGCTTCTATACGGGTGCCAGCGCGCAAACTGTGGAGAGCGCCGTCACCATTCCGCTGGAGCAGCAGATCAACGGCGCGGAGGGGATGAAGTACGTCACCTCGACCAGCGGCAACGACGGGTCGAGCACCATCACTGCCACGTTTGATCTGGGCCGCGATCCGGACCTCGCCACGGTCGACATCCAGAACCGCGTCAACACGGCGCAGGGAAGGCTGCCCGCCGCCGTCAAGGCAGTTGGAATCACAACGGCGAAGACGTCTCAGAACTTCGTTTTTGGCGCCGCCGTCCTTGCCGACAATAACATTTACCCCACGCTGTTCGTGAGCAACTACCTTGACGTCTACGTCAAGGACTCGCTCAAGCGCATTCCGGGCGTAGCAGACGTGATCATCTTTGGCGAGCGCAAGTATTCCATGCGGCTCTGGCTGGATCCTGGCCGCCTGGCGGGCCGCGGGCTGACCGCTCCGGATGTGGTCAACGCCTTGTCGGAGCAGAACGTGGAAATCGCCGCCGGACAAGTGGGCCAGCAGCCCGCCCCGGAGGGACAGCAATACCAGATCAGCGTGCGCGCCGTGGGACGACTGAGCGAACCCGGACAGTTCGAAAACATCATTCTGAAGACGAACGCCGACGGAACCCTGGTCCGTCTGAAAGACGTGGGCCGAGCTGAATTAGGCGCAGAAGACTACGGCACAGACCTGCAATTTAATGGTCAGGATGCAGTCGGCCTCGCGGTTACGCAGCTTTCCACCGCGAACGCGCTCGACGTCCACAAGCGCGCCCTGGCGGAACTGGAGCGGCTTTCGAAGAAGTTCCCGCCCGGCATGCGCTACCAGGTGGCCTTTGATACCACGGACGCGGTGAGCGAATCCATCCGCGACGTGGTCTTCACGGTAGGTTCGGCGATTCTGCTGGTCATCCTGGTGATCTTTATCTTTCTCGGCGACTGGAGGACGACGATGATTCACTTTATCGCCACTCCGGTTTCGCTCATCGGTACCTTCATCTTTGTGAAGTTGCTGGGTTTCTCCATCAACACGCTGACGTTGTTCGGCATCACGCTCGCCACCGGCTTGGTCGTCGACGACGCTATCGTCGTGATTGAAAACATTGAGCGCCATATCGCTGAGGGCGAACACGATTCCCATAAAGCGGCGGCGGCCGCGACCGCTGAGATTACCAGCGCCGTCATCGCCACCTCGCTGGTGCTGGTTGCCGTGTTTGTGCCCGTTGCGTTTTTCCCCGGGACGACCGGCATTCTGTTTCGCCAGTTTGCGCTGACCATCGCGTTTGCCATCGCCATTTCCGCCTTCAACGCGCTCACTCTGGCTCCGGTGCTGGCGGCAATTTTTCTGCGCGACTCCCACCGGCAAAAGTGGGCGTGGCTGCGAAAGTTTGACGACGGCGTCGCTCTCCTCACCCGTGGGTACCGTGGCCTGCTGGGTTACTTGCTGAAATACAAGCTGGCGATGATGGTGCTGTTTTTCGCCGGTCTGGGACTCACTTATTTTGTCTTCGAACGCGTGCCGGCGGGCTTCGTGCCTGATGAAGACCAGGGATATTTCATCATCGTCATGCAGTCTCCCTCGGGGGCATCGCTCGAATATACGAAGGCGATCGGGAAACAGGTGGCACACATGCTGAGCGATGTCTCGGAAGCGGAAGGAACGTTTTCGATCGCCGGCTTCGGTTTCTCCGGGAGTGCGTCGAACCAGGGACTCATCTTCGTTCCACTGAAGCCGTATTCCCAGCGCAAGGGCGAAGGGCACACCGCGACGGCCATTGTGAACCGCGTTCGTCCCAGACTGTTTGGGATTTCGGGGGCAATCGTGTTTGCCACGCTTCCTCCCGCAATCCAGGGGTTGGGACAGTTCGGCGGCTTCCAGTTCGTTGTGCAGGACCAGGCTGCGCACACGCTCGAAGAACTCTCGACCACGACGCGCGACATCATCCGGCAGGCTGGCGCACGCAAAGATCTCGTAGGACTCTATACCTCATACACGGCGAACGATCCACAATATCTCGTCACCATCGATCGCGAGAAAGCGAAGAGCCTGCATGTGCCCCTGTCGCAGATCACCGACACGCTGGGCATCTACATGGGTTCTTCTTACGTGAATGACTTTGACTTCAATAACCGCTCCTATCGCGTCTATGTGCAGGCGGATAAGCAATTTCGTTCGGAAGCGCAAGACATGAAGCAGTTCTACGTGCGTTCCGACAGCGGGGCAATGGTGCCGCTGGACAACCTGATCAGAATTACGCAGACTACGACTCCCCAAAACATCAGCCATTACAACCTGTTCCGCTCGGCGGAGATCGATGGCTCGGCCGCGCCCGGCTATAGTTCGGGGCAGGCGATTGCGGCGATGGACGAGTTGGCCAAGAAAATGCCGCAGGGTTTCTCTTATAGCTGGACGGGACTGTCGCTGGAAGAATTGCAAGCGGGCGGGACATCGCTGATTTTGTTCGGACTGGGCACACTGGTCGTGTATCTCACGCTTTCTGCACAATATGAAAGCTTTGTGCTGCCTTTCATCGTTCTGCTGGCCGTGCCCATGGCGCTGCTGGGAGCGCTAGGGGCGCAGTGGATGCGCGGACTGCAGAACGACGTTTTCTGCCAGGTGGGGCTGGTGATGCTGGTTGGGCTTTCCAGCAAGAACGCGATTCTGATCGTCGAGTTTGCCGAACAGTTGCGTCAGCGCGGGATTCCTCTGGTGGAGGCGGCAGTGCAGTCGGCGGCGATTCGTTTGCGGCCGATTCTCATGACTTCGCTGGCGTTCATCCTAGGCGTCGTGCCGTTGGTGCTGGCCACCGGAGCCGGGGAAAACGGGCGCCACTCGGTGGGCACAACCGTGTTCGGCGGAATGATTATGTCTACCGTGCTGAATCTATTCTTCATTCCCGTGTTGTACTTGATTATCGAGGGGTGGCGGGAGCACGGGAAAAAACTGGAGCACCCGCAGACGGCTTAGCTTTTTCGCAGGCCTCCGTTTCTCGTGGATTTCTGCCCTGCCCGGTTGTTCCGTTCTTTCTTGCGTGCCTTCTTCTTGCGGGCTTTCTTGCGCCTTAGCTTGGCCATCCATTCGCGCGAGTACATGGTGCCGCGGCACTTGAGCGAGCCGCAGTGGCAGGGCGCAGGATCGTCGTCATCGTACAGGTTGTAGTCCCAGAGCAGTTCTTCGCCGGCGGCGATGTCGCGCAGGGCAAAGACCCAGACGCGCCCTTCGATTTCGTCGATTTCGCAGTTGGGATCGCACGAGTGGTTGAGATAGGCGCCTAGTCCGACGCCGTCGATGACGGTTTTTCCGTCCTCCATGCCGTACAAGTAAGTGCGCGGGGCATCGTCATAGAGCCGGTCCGCTTCTTCGGGAGTGATGCGCGGTCCGCAATATTCGACAATGCGAGTTTTCTTGCGAATGGGCGTGGTAGTGAAGACGCCCGCCGAATGAATCCGTGATGGACGCACGACCAGAGGCATGCAATTAATTTCGCACGTTCTGCGGTTTGAGGAAAGTAAAGATCGCACCGGCGCTCCGGCAGAGGACGCCCTTGAAAGGTCCGGGAGACCGCGGGTCACATCGGTCTCCGGAAATGGCTGCGGGACGCGGGTTTTGACGTGCCGAACCGAAAAACATTTGAGCGCCAGCGCCGCTTGCGTGGTAAACTTTCGCGGCTCGTCGAAATTGAGGGATTGCAAATTCTACGGGAATTGAAGGGGGAGTTCAGATGCGCGTGATTCGAGCGGCTAGCATCGCAATGTTTCTATTTCTGTGTGGTATAAACTTGACGCTGACTGCACAAGCGGCGGCGGCCGGCGGCAAACCGGGCGCGCCCAAGCCTCCTGATGTCTATTGCACCACCACGGGCGGGGAAGTGGAAACCCGCACCCCGGTATACGGAACCAACGGCCCGATCCAAGATTGGCTGCCTCTTGCCGGAACGCAAGGATTCTGCCAGTACACGCTGGCTTCCGATGGATCGCGGATTCACGTTTCGCTGGAAACGCTGGACACCACGATGCCGACTTTAGCCGCCCTAGCTTATTACGCGGAGACCGCGTGGAACGGGCAGGGAGAAGGCAATCCGGCCTCGCTGTATTGCACGCAGCTTGGCGGGTCTGACTTGTTTGGCGGAATCAACGCGGCCGGAGGCGGCTGGGTAGTCTTCAACACCACCGACATCGTGCTTGAAGCATGCATTTTCCCCGATCACTCCACGATCGACTCGTGGGGGCTGTTCTACCACTCGGCCAACATTATTCGCGGCATCGATTTGTCGACCGTGTTGAAGTATGCAAACCCTTACCCGCTCAAGAAGGGAACCCAATAGCCAGGATTCGTCATTCGTTCGGAATCTGGTGTCGGCACAAAACTTCGCCCGGACTTGAGGTTTTACGGATCGTAGACTGAACTTCCATAGCCTTGTTTACGAGCGGCCTCCTGCATTTCTTCCAGATGCTTTCTCTGCGCGTCCAGTTGCGTCTGCATCTGTTGGGCCTCCTGCTGCTTTTCCTTTTGGCGCTCGTTCCATTCGACGCAATTCGCGACGCAATTGCCGGGAGCGAAGTGGATCGAATCGCTAAGTTCATCAAACTGCGTTTGCATTGAGGCGATCTGATTCTTCTGCGCCAGAATCTGAGACTTCCAAGTGTCGGGTGATATCTTGGCTGCATTTGTGGAAGCGGGCGTGGCAGTCCCGGAGTGCGGGCTGTCGTCATCCGCCGTCTCCTCCGTAACGGTTGAGGTTGGCAGGGAGCGCTCTGGGATTTCCTCGTTGGTGATGACTCTTGAGGGCTTGGCGTTCTTGCCCGTAGCGTCTTTACCTTGCGTGTCTTTACCCTGCGCATCTTTCTGTTGTTTCTGCTGGCGTGCCTGGCGCGCTACATCACCGAGAGGCGGTGAATCCTGACAGCGGGCGCCGGTGGCAAACACAGCCATCGCGGCCATAGACAGAAATGGCAACCAGCATGGAGTACGCATAACCGCTCCTCGGTACAGGCCGTTGAGATGGCAATCGACTGCTTGCAGAATCCTATCGCGCAGGGATCGCGGATCCACGTTACTTTGGTGCAAGGGACCGCAGGACAACGGTCCTCAGACCTCAAGAAAAGGAAAAGCACCCTCGATCGTTTAGGAAGCGTTAGTTTTTCACCATGTGAAACTTCCGGACAGCGTGACATTCGTCATCGCGGGCACAGGCAGCGCGGGCGAAGATTGTATCTGCACCAGGCGTGGCGCGGAACCCCTCTTCGCCAGCAGATTGTTCGAAGGAATTCCGGTGCGGGCAAAAGACTTTTCGCAGTCGGCGGTAGAAGGCCCTCGCATGTTGCCTTCCATGAAAGCCAGACCGGGACACCGCGTGCATGTCGAGCCGTGCACGCACTGCGAGCAACTCGACAAGTTACGCAGGCGAATCGAGCGAACTTCTTTCAGTTGCTCGGAGTCGCGCCAGATGTCGATAAACCGCTGCTGGCGGACATTGCCGCACGACAGCGGGAATTGCACGCAGGGATAAAACTCGCCGTAAGGCGAAACGTAGCAAGCTGTGTGGCCGGCGCTGCAGGGCAAAGAGTCCATGCTGTCCGCATCCGGCGGCAGCGGCGGGGCGCAGAACTCTTCGGCATCGCCGACCAGAGCTTCATCGCGGAACAGTTTCTGCAAAGCCGAGTCGCCCGCGTTCAACTTCAGGATAGAGCGGTCGCCATCCATCATCGGCGTGACTGTTGGATCGAGCGTGGATTCCGCGCCGAGTTCTTCGGCCAGCGCCCGCACGCCCTGATAGTCGTCCATGTTTTCCGTCATCAGCACGTTGGCGATGACGACTTTCAGCCCTTGCGATTTGAGGAATCGAATGGCGTTGATCGATCGCCGCAGCGAGCCGCGTACCTTAGTGATGGCGTCGTGGACTTCCGGCCGGTGCGAGTAGATGCTGATCTGAATCGACTCCACGCCAAGATCGCGGATGCGGGCAGCTTCATGCTCGCGAATCATCACCGCATTGGTCTTGAGCTTGATGCAGAAGGTGAGTTCGCGCGCGTATTCGAGGATTTCAAAGAAATCACGTCGCATGAAAATCTCGCCGCCGCTCAAAGTGAGAATGAAAACTCCGGCGTCGGCCATTTCTTTGAGAAGATGTTTGATTTCGGCGGTCGTCATCTCGCCGTGATTTTCGTGGTCGAGATAGCAATGAACGCACTGCTCGTTGCAACGGTAGGTGAGGTCGACCTGCACGCTCAGCGGAACACCGAGCTGCAGAGCGCGGTCGCCCATTTCCTGCATCAACACGCTCATTGTTGTTCTTGCTCCTGCGCGGGCGCATCCTGCCGCGCGATCGGTTCTCGTGAGACCAAAAGAATACCGTGCCTCGCCAAATCTTCGGCGAGCACCTCGGCATCGCGCAACGCTTCTTCGCGCCCCACTTCGAATTCGGAGCAGATGCGGCGATCGACAATTTCATCGAGCGAAGTGGCGCCGTCAGCGGCTTGCCACAGAATGGTTGCGGTCGGGTTGAGCGTGAACAGCGTCGAGCCCTGGCCCGACATCACCAGCATTTCATCCCCCAGCTTGCGGGCTGCGATGCGCGGACTGCGCGAAAGGTAAAGTTTGCCGTTCATCCAATCATCTCCCAGACACGGGTATCGGGCACGAACGTGAGCCGGCGGACGGGCACGCGATGGACGAAATCGCACGCCGACTGAAATGCCGTGTGTACAAATTCCTGATCCTCGGCGAAGAAAAGCACGTTGGCCAGAAGCTCGCGTCCAGCTTCGCCTGCCGTCAACGGTTCGACGCGATTCTCCGGCCCCTGAGCCAGGAGATAAAGCGCTTCCACGGCAGCCGAGGCGTTCTCGCCGAGTTTAGCCAGTTCTCCTGTGAACGGCGTACCGAAGGCCACGTAACCGTCACCCACCTTCCGCACGTAGGAGATTTCGTCGGTCAGAAGCGTGGCATCCGGCGGGGCAAGCCGCGAAATCGTAGTCTTCCCCGCCCCGGAGACGCCTGCAAACAGAAATGCCTTCCCGTTGCGAATCGCGCTGGCGGCATGCAGAAGAAATCCGCCCTGCTTCGCCAGCACCAGCGTGTGCACGATGCGCAGCACGGCATCGATGGAGTACGGATTCGCCGATTGCCAAATTCTGCCCGTGCGCGAGGCCGGCTCCCACTCGGCGCGGAAATCGCCGCGCTGCAGAAGCCATCGTCCTGAATGTTGCCTCACGCGCACGTCCGCCTCGGGATCGCCAAACCCCGGAGCGACAATGTCTACATCGAAGTCATACTCCGCTTCTTGTTCCGAGTCGAGGAATCCGGAATACCGGCTCTGCAACATTTCCAGGAAAGAAGAATCTTCCGTGTGCACGCGCACCGGCATGCCGCCGATGGCAATCACCAGGCTGGAACGCTCGACTTGGGCGGCTAATGCTGACATGGCCGATTCTGGTACGGCTGGTCGTGGTATGGCTGATCTTGATAAAAAATGCCCGGCTGCCCGGAACTCCGCCGCATATGATGCAAATGAACCAGAGCGCGCGCCGCCGGAACGGAGCGCCGCACAACTCTGGCCAGTAAGCGCTCGACGACCGTGAGCGTTGCCGGCACCGCCATTAACTTTCCGGCACGGATCAGATAAGCGACGCGGCCCAGCAATTCATTCCCGGTAACGGGAGAGTCGGGCGCGGCCATGCCGTCGCCCTGCGTGATCCACTGTGAATTCTCAGGACCACGCGTTGTGGAAACAATGCGATGGGCGCAGAGCCTGCCCGCGCGCCCGACCAGCACAACATCTCCCACGCGGACCTGATCTTTATTGTTGTCCTTATTGTTGTCCTTGTTTCTGGATTGCGCGACGCGCTCGACCACGAGCGTGTCGCCGGGCCAGATCGTCGGCAACATGCTCCAGCCGGTGGCGGAGAAACGAAGCGAACCGAACGAGCGCAGAACCTCGCACGCCAGATCGCATTTCACTGCCGCCGCGGAATCTGCGGCTGGGTTGTCGGGCTCTCTCATGACACCATGGTGTTCCCTCTGCACCCATGTTGCGTCGACGTGATCTTGCCGCATGACAGAGCCGAAGTGACGAAAACCTTTTCGTAGCGAAATCCTGGCTTCTCGTATGGCTTCTTGACGGGTACCGCAGAGTTTGGCTCCTGATCGGATGAGTCATTCATGGACATAAAATCAGATTTCCCCTTGCTTGTCGCTTTAGTGCAGTCCCGATTGCGATGCCTGCACGGCGCATCCGCCCGTGCCACCGGTGCAGGTCGGCTGATTGCCGAGAGTGGAAAAGTATACCTGAGAAGTCCCGGCCAGCGTGCCCGCACTGACTGTGTTGTCGATAATAATTCCGCTCGTGCCGCCAACCGCCTTCAGCACCTGACTTGGGAGAACGCCCGCATTCGTCCAGGTCACGGGATGGGCGCCAGTGCCGTCGACCGTAGTACCGCCGGGAACTGTATTCCAAGTGGGTACGCTTCCGCCACTGAGGCCCGAAGTGGAGACAATCTCCACGTACCCGTTGCTGTCGACGATTCTTGCGTCAAGCGGATAAGAACGGTCGGCGGACCAACTCGCCAGCGTGGAGGCACTGAGCGAACCCTGGTCCAACCATTGCACGCTGCCATCGCCCGTAGTGTGGCCGGTTAAACCCGGCCAACCTGGAACCGTGGCTCCGGAAGTGCCTCCCGTGGTCACCACTTCGATATGGAGATTCGGGACGAGAATTTCCTGCCCGACGGCGTAGGTCGTTCCAGCCTGCCACTGAGCAGTGACGAAATTAAAGAGACATCCAGCGCTGCCGCATAGTGACGTTATCCCATCGTCCTCCACGCTGACAAAGGCGTATTCCTCCGCACCGCCCGTGGCATTCGCGTTGTAGACATCGGTGACCGGTGAACAAACCGGGGTCGCCCCGCTAATTACCAGCCGGGTAATGGGCACGCCCATGGCGGGCAGAGCGCTCGCGTTGATTGAAATCTGATACAACGTCGGTTGGGCGGAACTGGAGGCTCCGCCGCAGACGTACAGGTTCCCCGTTGCGTCCGTCGAATTGTAGTAGTCGTTGTCGAAACCACCATCGAACAGCGGAGCAGGATTTGTGGCCACGCCCACCTCGACCTCAAGACCGGTATCGCCGGCGAAGTAGTCGGCTGGAAGCTGGTAAACGCCGGCGCAGGCGCTGGTGCCGAGGTTGCAGTTCGTGGTAAGGCCGTCGTTGGAGACGAACACATAAACCAGTCCTTCGGTGGAATCCACGATGGGACCGTCCACGATTCCGGCGCCGAAGTCGAGCTGGGGGGAAGTAGTCACAACCGCCGTGGAAGCGCTCACGCTATAGAAAAACCCGCCGAGGTCGCCGACAAAGACGTTCCCTGTAATCCGATCATAAATCGGACTGGAGAGAGCGGTGGGGCTGGTTGGGTTCAACTGAATGGGCCATCCGCCCGTAGTCACCTCGGAAGGTACGCCGTTTAGCACGGGCGTGAACTCATGCAGCCAGCCGCCTGAATCCCCTACCCACGCAATGTCCCCGCTGTAATCGTAGAAGACCGACGACGTGGTGTCGTCGTTAGGCGCGCCGACGTTGTTCGTCAAGGGAAGCGTCGTCATGCAGGGCAGCGTGAAGCAGGAGGCCGGATACGTAATGGGGGGCACCACCGTTGGAGCTTCCGGCATGGTCACAGTGTCGGTTGAAGAAGGAGTCCACTTCAACAAAACCAGGCTCGCCACTCCGGCGGCCGTCTGAACAAACATAACCTGTGAGCCGTCGTAGGAGAACTCGGGAGAGGTTTGGACTGCGCCCAAGGTGTTATACGCCCAATAAACCGTGGGGACAGCACCGTCACTGCTGCAGCCGGAGTAGAGATTATCGTAGGCGACGAGGCTGGCTTGATTCACCGCGCCTGTGAGGCCGGTGCTGTAAACCACGTAGTCGGGCTGGCCAGTGCCGGCGCAGTTGGCGCTGGTTCCCAGGAAAGAAAATTTCGCGGGATAGTTCCCCGCTCCGGCCGAGGAGCCGCTACCCAAGTCTTGCGACCAGTCCCGGTGAATGGAGGTATTGCTGGGAGGGCGATGCACAGGATTCCAGGGCTTCAATCCCAGGGGCGCAGCCTGCATTGGTTCCGTAGGCGAAGCCATCGGCAACTGCCTGCGATAAAGCTGCTGCCAGTAGCGAGGATCCTTCTGCACGCGGGCAGCTTGTTCCGCGGTTGCCGGCCGGGAGAAAATCAGGTGGCGGTGGCTCCAGTCGGAAGGCACGGGAATGGCACCTTCAACGGGACGCAAAGTTTCGAAAGAAATTTCGCTCGAACCGGTTGGAGGAAACACACGCGACGCCCCGAAAAGCGGCGGTGAGGAAACAAGGTCGTGGCGAATCCAATCGTCAGGTACAGCCATCGTAGCTGCCACCGGAGCGGAAACTTCTCCCAAAGAAACAGGAACCGCCTCCGTACGCTCGGGAAAACCAGGTTCGGGAAAAAGAAGATCGCGATGAAGCCAGCCGGCAGGCACCGCTGGTGCCGCCCCCGGCGGCGCCGAAACCTGAGCCAACAACACCGCCGGCAAAATCATCGCGCCGAGAACCGCGGCTCTAAACCAAAGTGAACTTGCCTGGCTCCTCATTTTTCTCCCCAGTGCTGGAAGGTGCGGGAAACCAAAAGCGGTCACGCCAAACCTCCGCGACACGTCTGAATTGTTGGCTGGTGTTTGGAAAATAATCATACACCGCCATTTCGCAAGGTTTGGCAAAAAATCGGGCGCTATTCTGCGAAGTTTTCCACAGGTATTTCCACTCGTAGGGAAGACGCCTCGCCGATGGGAGAACAGAAATTTGGGAAACGGTCTTTCCACTGAAGACACCGGAGAAGAGTCTAGCGAGTGGACAACAACGGTGGGAAGATAAGGAGGTAAACTTCCACGGGGCGATTTCTCCGCCACGGGACCGGCTGAAGAATCGCTGGTCCCGTGACGGGTTTCGCATTTGACTGGCGGCGGCCAGCCGCTAACCCTGTTACTGCACCGTCAGCGTAACGGGGAGGGTTGTGTGTTGCGTGCTTCCGGCAGTGCCGGTCACGGTGACGGTATACGTGCCCGCCGGAGTGCCCGAGTTGCCGGTTGGAGTCGTAGTTGTTGTCTTTCCACCACCGCCGCACGCCACCTGGAACACGCACCCGCTGAGCACCAGGAAGACGATGCAGAAGCTGAGCAGCTTCTTGCGGTTCTGCGTGCCCAGCCCTGCACCGCCCAACAACATGGCCGGAATGATCAAGCCCAGCGCGAACAGCGCGCCCGGACGACGATCCCCGGGCGCCAGGGCTGATGTGGGTCCGACGGTGGTGACGGTCAGCATGGAAATACCGGTCGTACCCGATACCGACATGGTCCCGACACTGCACGTCGCCGAAGGAGTTGCCGCCGGAGTGATTGCGCAGGTAAGCGCCACGTTCGAAAGGTTCAGTCCATTCAACGCAGTCGTCGTGATGGTTGAAGTAGCGGTTCCCGGCGGGGTTACCGCAGCCGGCAATAATGCCGACGCCATAATCTGAAAATCCCCAGCATTCACTACCAGGCTCACTGCCGAAGAAGTGCTGGCGATGAGGTTTGTGTTCCCGCCATAAGCGGCTGTGATGCTATGGGTCGCAGCGGACAAAGTGCTGATCGAATATGCCGCCACTCCGCTGCCGTTCAACGTCCCAGTGCCCAGCGTGGTGGTTCCGTCCAGAAAAGTGACTGTGCCCGTGGGAGTGCCCGCTCCCCCGGAGCTGACGGTTGCGGTCAACGTGACGGACTGGCTCAAGTTTGCCGGATTGGGAGAAGCCGTTAACGCAACGCTGGTGTTGCCCTGCTGCACCACCAGGCTCACCGCCGAAGAGGTGCTGGGGTCGAAGGTAGCGTTGCCACCATAAGCGGCTGTGATGCTGTGGGTTCCAGCGGACAAAGTACCGATCGAATATGCCGCCACTCCGCTGCCGTTCAACGTCCCAGTGCCCAGCGTGGTGGTTCCGTCCAGAAAAGTGACTGTGCCCGTGGGAGTGCCCGCTCCCCCGGAGCTGACGGTCGCGGTCAACGTGACGGACTGGCTCAAGTTTGCTGGATTGGGAGAAGCCGTTAACGCAATGCTGGTGTTGCCCTGCTGCACCACCTGGTTCAGCGCGGGCGAAGTGCTGGAGTTGAAGTTCGAATCGCCACTATAGATCGCCGTAATGCTGTGCGTGCCCATGCTCAACGTGGAGATCGAGTATGTCGCCACTCTGCTGCCATTCAAGGTCGAAGTGGCCAGTTTGGTCGTTCCGTCGAAGAAACTCACCGATCCCGTGGGAGTGCCGGACGTGCTGGGGCTCACCGTCGCAGTAAAGGTGACGGATTGATTCGGCTCCGACGGATTTGCATTGGAAGTCAGCACCGTGGTGGTTCCCGCGGTTTGCACCGTCTGGGTGAATCCGACGGTGTGCGACTGGAAGTTGCTGTCACCCGAGTAAACAACAGAGAGCGAGTCGGTTCCTGCCGTCAAGGTCGATGTGCTTACGACCACCTGCCCGCCCGTCAGCGTTCCCGAGCCAACGACCGCGCTGCCATTCTTGAGCGTGACGGTTCCGGTAGGTGTTCCCGTGCCCGCGAGGCTTGCCGTTACGCTCGTGGTGAACGTTACCGATTGTCCGTAGACCGAGGGATTAGTCGAGGATTGGACAGCGATCTGCGCGCCGTGGCTGTTGAGCAGCACGCTCACAGTATTGCTTCCGCCGTTGGCCACAGCCAGATCGAGAGCGCCGTCCCCGTTGAAGTCGCCGGCCACGGCCGAGTACGCGTTCGATCCAGTGCCATACAGCGTCGGCGCTGCGAATGTTCCATCGCCATTGCCGAGCAGCAGACTGGCCAGATTTCCGATTCCCGGCGGAGTGCTGGCCAGAGCCAGATCCAGCTTGCCGTCGCCGTTAAAGTCCCCTACCACTACGGAGGAAGGATTGGCGCCGGTGGAATAGGCCACCACTGTCTGGAACGTACCGTTGCCGTTGCCCAGCAGCACGCTGACTTTTTGCGTCTCAAAGTCAGCAACGGCCAAGTCAAGATTGCCGTCGCCGTTGAAGTCGCCCACCGCCACGGACAAGGGATTGCCGCCGGATCCCGTAGGATATATCACTCCCGCCTGGAACGTACCGTCGCCATTGCCCAACAACACGCTGACATTGTTGTCCTTCTCATTCACCACGACCAGGTCAAGTTTCTTATCTCCGTTGAAGTCCCCCACCGCCACGGAAATGGGATCGTTGCCAACGGAGTAACTCACTGCGGACCGCAAAGTTCCATCCCCATTGCCCAACAGCACGCTGACGGTATTGCTGTTAAAATTCGCCACGACTACGTCGAGGTTGCCGTCGCCGTTGAAGTCGCCCACGGCAACAGATGCGGGCTGCTGGCCTACCGGATAATCCACGTGCGTAAGAAATGTTCCGTCGCCTTTTCCGATCAGCACGCCGACCGTATTGGTGGCGTAGTTCGCCACCACCAGGTCCGGAATTTTGTCGCCGTTGAAGTCGCCTACAGCCACGGCATACGGGTCGGTACTGGTTCCGGTGGAGACATGATTCGGTCCCTGGAACGTTCCATCGCCGTTGCCCAGAACAATCGAGATTGTTCCCGAGCCGTTGGTCGCCACTGCCAGATCAAGGAATCCGTCGCCATTGAAATCGGCGGTTGCGACCGAGGTGGGAGTGGGGCCGGCGGGATAATCCACGCGCGACTGAAAAGTCTCGTCTCCGTTGCTGAGCACTACGCTAACCGTGTTGCTGCCTGAGTTGACCGCAGCCAGGTCAGTAATACCGTCGCCGTTAAAATCTCCGGCGATCACCGAGTAAGGAATGTTGCCCGTTCCGCAGTTCTCCTGCCCCAGGAACGTGCCGTTACCTTGTCCCCAAAGCACGCTGATCGTGTTCCCGTTGCCGTCCGATACAGCCAAATCGGGAAAGCCGTCGCCGTTGAAGTCTCCCACGGTGACGCCGGTTGGGAAAGCGGCTGCCGCGTAATCCACGTGAGCCAGAAGGCCCCACAGCGTGCCAGTTTTCCCGTTGCTGAGCAGTACACTTACCGAGTTGCCCTGTTGGTTGGCGACAACCAGGTCCAGCGCTCCGTCTCCGGTGAGGTCGGCTGCAGCAATCGAAACCGGAGTGTTTCCCGTAGCGAATTGGTATTGAGTCTGGAAGGTGCCGTCGCCTTTTCCCAGAAGCACGCTTATGATGTTGTTGTTATTGTTGTTGGCGACCGCCAAATCCAGGAAGCCGTCACCATTGAGGTCCACCGCCACTACCGAGTACGGGTTGAAGCCGGTGTTGTAGGTTACTCCGGCGTTGAACGTGCCATTGCCCTTTCCCAGAAGAACGCTGACTGTTCCGTCCACGGCATTGGTGACCACCAGGTCTAAGTTGCCATCCCCGTTGAAGTCGCCCGCCGCCACTCCCACGGGCTGCCTGCCGGTGGCATAGTCCACCTTGGGCTGGAAAGTGCCGTCGCCATTGCCCAATAAAACACTTACGGTATTGCTGCCCGAGTTCGTTACTGCCAGATCGAGAAAACCATTGCCATTGAAGTCGCCTACGGTGATTCCCAGCGGAGTAGTCCCAGTGATGTAGTCAACCTTGGCTTGGAACGTGCCATCGCCATTGCCCAGTAGCACGCTGACTTTGTTGGAGGTTGAATCCGCCACGGCGAGATCCAGCTTGCCGTCACCGTTGAAATCTCCCGCGACTACCGCTTGGGGATTGCCCCCGGTCGCGTATTGAGGTGCCTCCAGGAACTGCCCCGCATGGGCCGCCAATACTCCGAAAAGCAGGACCATCGCGAGTCCCGACACTGTATGCCTTAACATGAAGCCCTCCGTCGATTTCCTCTTACCTGCCGATCGCTTGGTCCCGCTCATGGCTGGTTTCAGTTCTACGCGACACACACACGCGGGAACTTAAGTTCTCATTCCCGTACGGTCACGCCGGTGTGAGCATCAACTGAGCGAACTGCGCCGATCCGCAGGGACGCACAGATTCTCCTGCAGAAACAACTAAGTCGAGCACAGCTTTGGGGGAACTCAGGGGAGATTCACTAGCCTGGGCCGCTTTTGGGGGAAAATCTTCCGGCCACTGGCCAGAACGATATTTCAGTACTAGCCCTTTAGCAATCACCCATTTGGACTAGTCAAAAGGCTGCCAAATGTCTGAGGGAGGGAATAACCGGAAAGTCCGAACCCAGCTCTGGAGACCAAACATTGAGTCTCCGGAGTTCAGGCTCGGACCTTGGGGAGGGCCGTCGAGTTCTACCTGCTGGCCGTCGTCATCGCCCCCGGCCGCGAGGATTCTTCCAGCTGTTGATCCACAACCTTACGGAGCGAGGCATAGTCTAAAGCTCCGCTCAGGAAGTGGCCGTTGACAAAGAAGCTTGGCGTCCCATTGAGCCCGAGGCGGACGCCTTCTCTGCGGTCCTGCTCCACGGCGGCAGCTTGTTCGCCCGAGTCCAAACATTTATCGAACTCCGCTGAATCCAGTTTCAGCGCGCGGGCTTGGGCCTTGAGTTGATCGATATCCAGTTCTTTGCTGCGGAACAACTCATCGTGCAACTCCCAGTACTTACCCTGCTTGCCAGCGCAACGGGTCGCTTCCGCAGCCTTCTCGGCACGCGCGTGCATGGGAAGCGGGAAGTCCCTGAACGTCAAAGCAACTTTGTCGCCCAGGTCAGCCTGCAACTTCTTGAGATCGGCAGCCACCTTCTGGCAGTACGGGCATTCATAGTCCGCAAACTCCACCAAGGTTACCTTAGCGTTCTTGGGGCCGATGGTCGGAGCGTTTTGCGCCTCAACATTTAACCGGGGGGGTGCGAGTTCAACGTAGACGGTGGTTTCGGCACGCAAGGCCCTCACATACGCCGCCTGGGCCCTCAGGGTGCGCACCTCCCTGATTTTATCCAGAATCTTGTCGCGCACTGCTTCGTAGGGCTGATCCGTTTCCAAACCTTCGTAGTACACCCTCATTTGATCGTCGGTGGGATCTTTTACCTGCGACTTGATATCGCGGTCTACGAGTTGGTCGACGGTAAGGTTTTCGCTCTTGGCTTTCTGCTCAAGCAGCTTCTTATCGATGAGTGCCTCTAAAGCCTTGCTCTCCGCCTGGTAGTAGGTATAACGGGCGGCTAGGAGCTTGGCTGACTCTTCCTGTTCCAGTTCAGCCCTGGTTACCTTCACTCCACCCACTTCCGCCACCACGCTCGAATCGCTCTGCGCGACGGCGCCGGCACTGCCCACCAACATCAGGGCCGCGCCAACTCCAAGACTCAAAATCCGTTGCAAAACCGACATGATTCCTCCCCAGGAATTTTTTGCGAATCGAACCATCCACGAACAACAGAATCTCGCCAGACAACGAGTATACTCGCTGCCCGGCGAGCCTGATCTCGGGGCGGTTCACTCCAGTTTGGAGCGCCGCCTAGAGTGTGTTTCTACCGAACTAGTCGCCAGTACCGCAGCTCAAGATACCCTTGCCGCTGCCATCCAGCGCGATTGCGGAGCACTCGCCCTGCAACCGGGTAACTTCCGCCGCGCTGAGAGTCGCATCTTGCGAGGCGGTCTCAGTGATCGAGAAGTTGCTGTTCTGGATGTGCGTAGCCCAAGAGCGAATCGCCGGAGTCGGAGCCAGCTTCGTAGGAAGCGGGCAGACGCCGCCAACTGTCGGGGTCGACACGATCTTGATCGTACCGGTGCTCAAAGTCACACCAGTCAGCGGATTGCTGGTCAAGTCCGTGTTAACCGAGAGCGTACGCAGACCATCGGGAGACAGGAAGCAGCTACCGCATTCCGAGAGCTCCTGATAAGGATCGACAACGAAGATGGCGGCGCAGATATTGCCACCCGCCGTCCCAGGGTTGGTCAGGCGCACCGTACCATCCGGAGCACCGGCCGTGTTGGCGTTCGAGAAATAGTCGACTTTCAGCGTATCGGCCGGGGGCGGGGTTGTGGCCGCCCATGCCGACCCGGCACAGAGGGCCAGAGCAAGGGTACAGATTACGAGCATAGTGGTTCGACGCATTATGTTTTCCTCCTTAGAGTGTACGCCGCCAAGCTGGGGAGGGTTGCTCGGCTTTCTGTGGCGCGTCGTAACTCTACCTCGAATCCGCTAAGCTTCAATTCCCCAGGTGTACTAACCCAATCTCACTAAGCCGCCAAACCCGGCTCCCAGAGCCGCATTACGCCTTCGGGCCCACAATCTTCCCGATAATTCCCGAGCGCGTCGATACGTTCATCTTCACCATGACTAGACGGATAAACGCCTTCACCGTGTTAGGACTAATCTTCATACGCTGCGCGATTTCCTTGCTGGTAAGTCCCTGCAGCAGGCACTGGACCGTCTCTTGTTCGCGCGGTGTCAGGCCAAATCGCTTCGCGACCTCTGCAATCGTGACCGCTCCGTTACTTTTCCGCTCCAGCATCACGATCGTCAATCCGCTCGAACCTGAAGAACCGTTGCCGCGATGCCCGTTGACGTCCAGGGCGAAGGAACGGCAAACGTAAGTCCGCTTCGCGGAGCGGTATTCGTCGACGAATTCGGGTGGGCGCAGCGACGGGCCGTCAATTAATTGGGAGCGAATCTTGTTGGCCAGCATCGCTTCCAAGTGGCGAATCCTGTCAAGTTGCTCGGGAAAAGTAAGTATCTGAATCGCTTCGCTGTTGGAAGCCACCAGATTCAGAGAACCATCCACCACAATCAGTCCCGGTCGAGTCGCGGCAACGTGCACCTGGTGTCCTTTTCCAGCGGCGATGGCCCCAACGTGCGCCAGTCGCCTCAAAAAGAAATGAGTGAGCCTCGTAAGGCCAGTAGCTTTGGATCCCCCTGCGAAATCGCGGCAGCGAACTGCCTGACACACGCTCCGTCAGAGTTTCTCGCTGTTGCCGAAAAGTTCAATTACGTATGATCAACAACAGGCGAGCACTTCCGTGGGGGAAAGCAAAACCCCGCGCATCTTTTGGGGGAGAGGGGTGGACCGTGCGTTATTGTGCCACACCCAAACTTATTGTCAAGGACAAATCCATGATGTCCGCTGCTTTCTCACTATGTGTGCATAAATTAGCCCATTTGAAGTAGTTTATTTTGGTATAAATCCAGTTTTCTCGGCAAAGTGTGCAAATTCCTGCATCGCGAGCTGCACGATCCGGCGACGGACTACGCCATCGTGAACAAGCACGGGGCAGAGGATCTGACGTCGAACTCCGCATTGAAGTTTGTGCTGGCCGCTCCGAGCCATGAACGCGAAGAATGAATGCTAGAATTGGCTGCGGAAGAACTTCCGCGGTCTTCGATTGTGAGATCGAAGGCTCCTCAATCCCAGCGGGAGCGTACTCGCATGAATTTGATCCACGCTGTCTTGTGTTTCGTGCTCTTTCTGCCACCCGGATTGTGGCAGGGGAAGCCCCCAACCCCCTCCTATCTCAAACAAGCTGAGCTTTCCCAGACGGACAACACGATTCACGTCTCCGCCAATAGCCCCCGTCCTTTGGAGCAGGCGTTGGACGCGCTCCGGGTGAAATACAGTTGGGCTGTCGGTTACGAAGATCCGCAATATCTCTCGAAATCTGATCTCGTTGAGACCGCTCCCCAGAATGGCGCTGCGCATGACTGGCTCCCTGGTGGCGGAGCCTTCACCGTGGACTTCCGTGCTGGCAATACAAACGATCCCCCGTCTCTGGACAAAGTTCTGCCCTTGATTGTGGACGCCTACAATCACAGCACTAATCCCGGCCAGTTCGAGCTGCGCAGCAACCCGGACGGCACGTCCGCCGTGGTCGGGGTTGCGGCCCGCGATGAGAAGGGTCGAATCACTCCGCAGAAGCCGGTTCTGGACTCGCCTCTAACGCTTCAGACCCAGGAGCGCACGGCCACCGATACCGTGAATCTGATCTGCCAGCAGATTGCCGAGCGAGCCCATGTCCAAGTGACGGTCGGCGTCTCCCCCTGGGCCGTGATGGACCACACCAAGGTAAACGTGGGCGGGGCCCAAGAATCCGCTCGAGCGCTGTTGTCCCGCACCCTTACTTCGACCGGACGAAAGCTCTATTGGCGCATGCTTTTCGACCCCAACTCGAAGGGCTATCTTCTCGACATTCACCTGATCCGGAATGCGCCGCCTCACGAAACTCCAAAACCTGCCACGGCACCGGTGTCAAAGTGAACCTGCGGCGGACACTATTTTTCGCTTCTTGCTTTTCGCCCGGGGGTTTCGTAATGATTCAGTTCGTCCACCCTCACATCTGTGAGGCTCTAGCATTGTGATGCAAATTGGACTCCCTTCGAGTCGGGCAAGCATTACTCGGGCAAGCATTACGAGGAGACGGTCCCAGCCAACAAGACAGCTCTCCAACAATTACTCGAAGCCTGGCTTTCTTTACATTTTGAAACCTTGATCCTGTTTTGCACTCCATCCTGTTTTGCACTCCGGGTGATCCCAGACCCATTGTCTTGTGACATAGATCACAGACTGCCAAGGGTTGCTGGTAAACAAATCGCTCCCCCCAAATCCGAAATGCACCACCGGGATCTCTTTGATTCTTGAAAGTGTGCACTATTGAACAGTTGCGGCATTGTTGATCGGCGTAGCGTTTTCCGCACGGGCCCCAGCCTTGAAAAGAGGAGTTACCCATGGCACGTACGATGCACGCCGGAGTCGTCGAGCAATTCGGAAAACCCTTGGCGCTTCGGGAATGGGACATCTCGTCCCCCGGGGCAGGCCAAATCTTAGTAAAAACCGAGGCGTGCGGCGTATGCCACACGGATCTCCATGCGGCGCATGGCGACTGGCCGGTGAAGCCCACCCTCCCGTTCATTCCTGGGCACGAGGCCATCGGCCTGGTCGCCGCCGTTGGATCGGGCGTGACAATCGTGAAGGAGGGCGACCGGGTCGGGGTGCCTTGGCTCTACTCGGCGTGCGGTCACTGCGAGTACTGCTTGACGGGCTGGGAAACGGTGTGCGCTCAGGCGCAGTTCGGCGGCTATACCGCTAACGGTGGTTTTGCCGAGTACGTTCTCGCCGACCCGGATTACGTTGCCCATGTGCCTGCCGGCCTTGCGGCTGCGGATGCCGCGCCGCTGATCTGCGCTGGGATCACGACCTACAAGGGGATCAAGCAGACAGCGGCGAGGCCTGGCGAATGGATCGCTATCTCTGGCATTGGCGGACTCGGACATCTGGCCATCCAATACGCCAAGGCCATGGGACTGTCCGTCTGTGCAATCGACATCGATGATGGCAAGCTGGCCCATGCGAAGTTCCTCGGCGCCGATCTCATGATCAATGCCAAGACTGGCGACCCGGCAGCCGCGGTGAAAAAGGCGACCGGCGGTGGAGCTCATGGGGTTCTGATTACGGCACCCTCGCTCAACGCATTCAAGCAGGGTGTCGGCATGACCCGGAAGCGTGGCACTTGCGTCTTGGTCGGGCTGCCGCCAGGTGAATTCCCAGTTCCGCTCTTCGATGTGGTAGCGAACTGCATAACCATCCGCGGTTCTTTCGTCGGCACGCGCCAGGACATGGCCGAGGCCCTCGCCTTCGCTGCCGAGGGCAAGGTCAAAGCCGATATCGAGTTGCAGCCCCTATCTTCGATCAACCAGATCTTCGATCGCCTCGAGCACGGCGATGTGGCGTCACGCGTGGTCCTCGACTTCGCGCCGACTAAAACGACGAAGACCCAGCCCTCGGAGGTGGATCAGCGATTCGCAACCACAGGTGCAGGTTCGGCGAGAGATCTCTAAGCCACGCTGTTTTTCGGACGGCTTCATTTGAGATTTGATCCGGTTCTGGAACGCCGAGTGATCTCAGACACGTCGTTATGTGATCCGCATCACAGATTGCCCAAGTCTTGCAGTGGATACTTAGCCGGCGCTGCTGCTCCCTTAAATCAACAAATGGCGAAAGACACAAATGTGCATTACGCGACTGTTTCGCTGTGATTCTTAGAAGACTGCAACAGTGTGCAATATTGACCAGCCGCGGCACGCTGAACAGCTTTACGATTAACCATTTTTCGGTGCAAATATCGACGCCAGCCGAGGACGCAAACTGGTGAGCCTACAAGGCTCTTTGTCACTGTGTCACAGTTCATGACAAACCGCGGATGTTGAGGAAAGTGTGCTGATGCCAACAAGTTCCAGGGCGTTTCGCGTTCTTGTCTTCTCGGGGATATTTGTTTTCGTCGGCGCGCTAGCTTCCGGCCAGGCTCACCCGCCCGTTCCGGAGAAGAGCGCTCAATCCGCCAGCGCACCTGCCGCCAGCGCACCTGCCGCCAGCGCACCGGCAGCCGTCGCGCCTTCTTCGGAAGCCTCCAAGTATGTGGGAGCGCAGACCTGCAAAACCTGTCACGAGGAAATCTACAACGCCTGGGAGAAAACGCCGCACTGGAAGACCACACTGAATAAAGAGGGCGGCCCGTCCAAGCAAGGTTGCGAGGGCTGCCATGGTCCGGGTGCGGACCATGTGGCGGGCGGCGGCGACAAAACCAAAATATTCCTGTTCGAGAGCGCTTCGACGAAGGAAATCAACGCCCGCTGTATGACCTGTCACGCCGGTGGCACGGAACACATGAACGCCATCAACTCGATACATACGCAAAATAACGTCAGTTGCATCTCCTGCCATTCTCCGCATCACGCGCAAACCAAGGAGTTTCTGTTGGTCAAAGCGCAGCCTGAGCTGTGTTACTCGTGCCATCTGCAGAAGAAGTCCGAGTTTGAAATGCCCTTCCACCATCGCGTCAACGAAGGCCTGGTCCAGTGCACCGACTGCCATAATCCGCACGGCACGGTTGGACCCAAGCAAGTGCGGACTTCGGCGACGCAGGATGCGGTTTGCTTCACCTGCCACACCGACAAGCAGGGACCGTATGTGTTCGAACACGAGCCTGTGAAGGTCGAAGGGTGTACGTCCTGCCATATTCCTCACGGGGGAGCGAATGTTCACATGCTGCGAGTGAGCAACGTCAATCTGCTGTGCCTGCAATGCCATACCAGCTCTGCTCCCAACGCGAAAACCGGTGGAGCGCCGGCGGCGCCCTCGTTTCATAGTCAGGAGACTTTCTTCAAGTCGTGCACGCTGTGCCATAACCAGATCCACGGCTCTAATTTCGACCCAACTTTTTTCAAGTAGAGAGCGCCATGAACGTTGTACGGACATCACGCAACGAACACCTCGCACGCACGGCCGGCAACGAGTGCGAGCCGCGAACGGCGGAGGGAACGGTCGTGGGATATTGTCCGGCAGTTCGTGGGCTCAGCTTTTTTGTTCTTGCCGTGACGCTATTGGCGTCTCCGCTGATGTCTCGGGGACAGAATGGCTCGGGAGAAACTAAGGGGATGGACTCGGGGGGCTACAACGTCCGGCAATCCATCGAGGCGGGCTACCGGACGAGCTGGATCAATGGGAACACCGACACCTACGATACTTTCGTGAATCTCGGTCCCGGCCTTCGTCTCTTCGATTACACGCTGGATATGCGCTCGCTCGACCACAATGGCTTCCTGTTCGACAATCTCAGCTTCAGCAACTTTGGCTATGGCGGCGACCCCAACGATGTGTCCCGGCTGCGCCTCGACAAGAACAAATGGTACGACTTTCGCGTGCTGTTTCGCCGGGACAAGAATTTCTGGGACTACAACCTGCTGGCCAATCCCCTGAACCCTTCGACTTCGAGTCCCGCTGTAGGTATTGCAACTTCGCCGCATTCGCTGGACCTGGTTCGCAGAATGCAGGATTACAATTTGACGCTGCTGCCGCAATCGCGCGTAAGACTCCGGCTGGGTTTTTCGCACGATCGGGATCAGGGACCCGGTTTTTTTACCACGGACGGCGGCACGATCCCCCAGTTCAATGAAACTTATAGCTATACGACCAACTCCTATCGTGCCGGCGTAGACTTCAGGATTTTGCCCAAGACGACAATTTCTTACGATCAGTTCCTGAGTTATTACAAGCAGGACAACGTGGTCACAGACAACCCGCAAAACTCCGGCTACACCCTTGCCAACGGCACGCCCGTGGACCCGGGCATTATTTGGAGCACCAACGGGCCGGTTGAAATTCTGCCCTGCGCTGCGCCAATTGTGACGCCGCCAAACATATTCAATCCCACCTGCAACGGTTATCTCTCCTACAGCCAGGCCGGCCGGCCGCGTAATTTCATGCCCAGCGAGCGCCTGGGGTTTCAGTCGAATTACCTCAAGAACTTTGAAACGTCGGGCTCGCTGGGCTACAGCACGTCGAATAACTCAGTCCCGGATTTCAACGAGATCGTAAACGACTACGTCAGCCGAAACGGTTCGCGGGGAAGCACCGCGGGCGGCCCGGCGGATGCCAAGCGCGTCTCGGTGAATGCCGACTGGTCGGGAGCTTATTCGGTCACCGACAGGTTTCGCATCCTCGATTCGTTTCGTTACGACAACTGGCGCACTCCCGGCCTTTGGGACACGTCTGAAACCAACATATTCGGCCAGATGCAGCCCGGGCTGGTGGGTCTAGCTCAGCCGCAGGCGGTGTTTACTTCGGCAACGTTTCTTTCCCTCTGCCCCGCACCCTACATTGCGGCCACCTGTCCCAGTCATAGCGCGAGTTCGTCCGCCGACATCGTCAACGGCCCGACGTCCAGTTTTCTGGGGCAGAACCTCAGATCGAATACCTTCCAGCTCCAGTACGACTTCACTAAGCGTCTGACCGGGAGGATCGGTTATGTGTACACCGACCGCACCATTGCCGACTTCAACGCGACTTTCTATTCAGCGGAAACCTACTTTCCGGGAGGGACCGGCGGTACGGCCGCGAATGATTATTTCGCCGCGCGGGGAGCCTGCGCTACGCCTTCTGCCTGCACCGAGACCGTGGATCCCGCGACCGGCCAGCTTATTTCGCTGACTTTTTCCGGTCCAGCGGCGGGCAACGATACGGCTCGCAACCTCACGGAAATCCACGAGGATTTGTTGTTTATGGGCCTGACGGCCCGCCCCATGGATAGCCTGCGGATTACAGCGGATTTCGACTTCGGTTACAACGATTATTCGTTCACCCGGATTAGCCCGCGACAAGTGCAAAGCTACAAGATCCACGCCAATTACAAACCGCGCGCTTGGATCATCTTCGACGGCGCACTCGACATCCACGAAAACCGGGACAATGTTTCGACCGTCAACGACCTCGAGCACGGCCGCAACTACAGTTTCGTTACCACTCTCATGCCAAACTCAAAGTTGTTCTTCAATCTTGGTTATACGTACACGGACATCTACAACCAGGCGCAGATTTGCTATTACGAAAACGCCAACGGCCCTCCTCCAACCACGCAATGCCCAGCCAGCCTGGGCTATGCGCCAGCCGCGATTTCCGGGTTGGGGTCGTACTCCAGCAAGCAGCACTTCGTGTATGGCGACATCACCTGGAAGCCCAACAAGCGAGTCAGCAACAGCATCGGGTACGCGGCGACCTTCGTCGGGGGCAATACTCTAGCAATCGATCCGCTGCAGGTGCCCGGAACCCTCACGTTCAATTATCAGAAGCCGTATGTGAGGGCGGTTTTCGACTTGGGCAAAGGTCTCAGTTACCGAATGACATGGAACTATTACGGATATAACGGCAAGGGGCTGGCTTCAAACGCAATACCGGGACTGGCAGCAATTCCTACACAGGGTTTCAACGGCAGCACAACCGAATTCGCACTTCGCTACGCGTTCTGAAAAGGTGGGGGAGAAATCGAGAATCGCTAAGGCTGAAGGTACCGATTGTTTAGGAACGCACGAATGTACTTTCCACTCCAATGGAGATCGAGAATGAAAACTATGATTATTCACCTGTTTACCGTCGCAACGCTCTTGGCGGTTGTCCTTATGACTCCGTCGTCGGCTCTTGCGCAGAGTGCGGCGGCAACCTATAAAGCCAAGTGCGCGGGCTGTCACGGCGCCGATGGAAAGGGCAGCACTGCTCCGGGCAAAGCACTCGGAGCACACGATTTTGGTTCCGACGAAGTCACGAAAATGAGCGACGCGGATCTCATCCAGATCGTCACGGCCGGCAAAAACAAAATGCCCGCCTATGGCAAAAGCCTGAAAGACACTGAAATTAAGGATCTGGTGGCATACATCCGAACCCTAGGTAAGTAGAGCATAGTTGTGGAAGCCTAAGACTGACGGCGGCGAACGACAAACCACGCGTCGCGTCGTACCGCGGGAGCATTCAGCAGATGATCGATCCCCAGACCCTCGTGTTTCTTTTGATTGGCGCGAGTATCCTGCTGATCCTGGTGGTGGTGATCCGGCCCTCGATCACGGCCTCGCGCGAGGGCAAAATCATCGCGTTTCTTGCCCTCTTCGTTGTACCGGTAGTAGCGGCGGGTGTTGGCGCGTCGGAGCACATGGAACGCTCGGAACACACACAATTCTGCCTGTCCTGCCACATCATGGAGCCTTATGGACGGAGTCTGTACGTGGACGATCCCTCCTACATTCCGGCCGCCCATTTCCAGAACCACCGCATTCCCGCCGACACGGCCTGCTACACCTGCCACACCGATTACGCCATGTTCGGCACGATTCACGCCAAGCTGGAGGGCTTGCACCACGTCTACGTCTACTGGTTCGGAACTCCGATGAACCCCATTCGCCTTTACCAGCCCTACAACAACCGTGAGTGCTTGCACTGCCACGCCGGGGCGCGCTCGTTCGAAGACCCCACGCACTTGGCAATGATGGGCGATTTGAAATCGAACAAGCTTTCCTGTACCACGAGTGGCTGCCATGACACCTTCCACAATGTGGACAAACTCGGCCAGGTTAAGTTCTGGAAGGCTGCGGAATAACGAGCGGGGAGAAAGGAAAAACGATGCTAGGGAAACTGCGAATTTCTGGAATTCTAGTGATCCTCGGCCTGGTGGTTGAGGCGCTGAGTCTCTGTTGGAACAATGCGTTTTCTTTTATGTCCTTTGTGGTTGTGGGCGGCTTGTTTTTCGCGTCAGGCATCCTGCTATTCCTGTATTCGCTGGTTTCCTCGAAACCTTCCGCTGTCAAGAATCCCTGGCATACAGGCCGATTCTGACGGCCAGCTCACTCCGAAGCTCCATCGAATGACGAACTAACGTATTGAGCACAAATGGCGGAAGCGAGTGGGAGTCGAAACCGCTCCCAAACCCTGCGGAAGCAGTTGGAAGCTCTTTCCAACATTGTCCCAATAGAGCTTCGACGATTTGGCGGGAGCAAGAGGAATGGTATGGGAAGCGCTTGCCGACCAGCCGCGTCTATTCGCTCCTGGGAGCGAGCGATGGGAGTCTTTCGATAGGAACCGGAGTTGGGCTGGTTCGAAAAACGCCGAGCTAGTCAATTATTCCGCAGCCGCACGTGGATTCGTCGAGTCCAGCGGAGCAATCTGGATGACGCGTTCCCAGGTTGGTGCCGACACCAGTCGCCCACTTTGCAGAGATCAATGGCGATCTCCTCGAAGCCGACTTCACAGGACTAATCCTGCCATGGAAGCTGGATAGCTTCCGGTTAGCCGACGACACGCCCAAAATCTGATTCTGGCTGCCCACAACGTATAAACCTCCAGACGGCAAATGGCACAAGTTCGGGTTGTCGGCCTTTCCTGCGCTCTCCACTATGCATTTGATCCACGGATGCCCGAGCAAACTCCCGAGGTGCCCCAGACGCGTTACTGGCTATTCGGTGCGTAGGATGGCAATGATGTCGAGTCTGGTAATGCGTCGCGTGGCGGCCCAGATGCTCGTCGACGCTACCAGAGCGAAGAGTAAGACCAAGCCGACGGACGCTGCCATATCAATGGGTTTCGCCCCATCCATCAGGCTTTCGAGAAAGCGGCCGGTGAGCCGTGCCCCGGCTATTCCGGGGATGGCTCCGGCCGCGATCATCAGCAAACCCTGCCGCAGCAGCATGCCCCGAAGCCGGACGGGCGTGGTCCCGAGAGCCATGCGCACACCCATTTCCTGGGTCCTCTGGACGACGGCGTAAGAAACGATGCCGTAGATGCCAAGCACTGCCAGCAGTAGTGCGAATCCCGCAAAAAACCAAACAGCGGTGCGGTAAAACTTCGGGCCGGCGAAGACCTCATCCAACCGTTGTTGCATGGTTTTCACACCGAACACAGGAACCTGCGGGTCCACCGACTGGATCGCGTCGCGGATCACAGCGAGTTGATCTTGCGCCCGGCCATCCACGCGCGCCACAAAGGTCGAGAAGAAGCTGCCTGGAGTCGCCGACGGAATGAAGACCTGATTACTGTTTGCAAGTGTCGGATCAGTCTCGTACTCCATTCCCTTCACAATGCCAACAATTTTCCACGGAGTCTCTCTACCGATCGTAAGCTGATGACCCACCGCGTCCTCCGGCGCGCCAAATCCGGCCGCGAATCGCTCATTGACGACAGCAACCTTGGCGCCGGAGCGGACTTCGGCTTCTGTGAATTCCCGGCCGTACAGAATCCGTCCACCCATGGTCTGGAAATATCCCGACAAAATCGGGAGCATCGAGGAATTCAGTTTAGCCGGACGCCCATCCAATCCGAACGGTCCCCCCACAAAACCGAAGGCGTATAGCGGAAGAAATTCGGTGGCACTTGCTGTGCGAACTCCGGGGAGGCTGCGGATTCGATCAAGCACCTCCTCAAAATAAGGGAGCTGCCGCTTATCCATCTGGTGGGTCGTGCCGTCCAAGGAGACGCTTACAGTCACGACTCCTCTCACATCATAGCCGCGGTCGATTCCCATCAAGTGGACGAACGCGCGTCCCAGGCACAGAGATGCCGCGAGAAGAATCATCGTGAGCATGACCTGCGCGGCTACCAGGCTTTGGCGAACCAGCCGCGAGCCGCGGGTCCTACTGGAGCTCCGCGAACGGAGAGCGTGGATGCGGCCTACATAGAGCGAGGGTAAGACGCCCAACGCCAAGGCGGTAATTACGGACACCATCAGAGTGAAAGCCAGTACGCGTCCATCCAAGATTGAATAAGACTGTGCGCCGAGTGGTGGGGGCTCAATTTTCACCGCGAGCGAGGTTGTCCAATATGCGATCACCAATCCGGCCAGAGTGGCAACGAACGAGAGGAGCAAGCACTCGGTGAGTAACTGTCGCGCTAGCCTAGCGCGACTTGCCCCCAGCGCGGAGCGTATGGACAGCTCCGCGGCACGATCGGCGGTCCGGGCTATCAAGAGATTCGCAACATTCGTGCACGCAATCAGCAAGACCAACACCACTGCGCCCATGAACATCAGTGAGGCGTTCTTCACAGGGCCGGCAAGTCCGTCCTGAAGCGACGTGATGCTCGGGCGCAAGTTGGAATTGTCGATTCCTCCCAGTTTCGGCGACAGGCGCTCTACCTCCACGGCAAACGCGGCACGCGCCTGCGGCCACGTGATGCCCGGTTTCAGCCGCGCAATGATTCCCCAGCCATTATTGCCGTGGCTGAAGGCTGCCGGCTTCCAAAGAACGGCCTTGCCTGGGTAATCGAACCCCGGCGGCGCGACGCCAACAATGGTAAGCTGGTTTCCGTCAATTCGGATCGTGGCGCCCAGGACTTTCGGGTCGCCTCCGAAAAGCTGTTGCCAGAGTCCGTAACCGATCACCGCCAATGCGTTGCGTCCGGGCAATCCCCACCCCGTTCCGTCCACATCCTCATCAGCGGCGAATCCACTTCCGAGTACCGGCTGCGTGCCCAGCACCGAGAAGAAATTCCACGATGTCTGGGCGACATGAGCCCGACTCCCGACCCGCATTCCGCCAAGGTTCGCATCGTTTTCCTCAAAAAGCGCGGCATCGGTGAGATACGTACTCCGCTGCCGCCAATCGTGAAACTGCTTGGCGCTATCGTGTGGCGGAATGAACTGATGCAGTAGGGCCAGACGGTCCGGCTCGTGAAATGGAAGGGAGCGCACCAGCAATGCGTTGACGACGCTAAAAACGCCTGTGTTTGCCCCAATGCCGATAGCGAGGGCGGTGATGGCGAATCCTGCGTGCCACGGACGGCTAGCCCAAAGCCGAAGAGTGTACTGGAGATCCTGAAAAACTTCGCGCGAAACCTGTACCGGAATCGATACCGCCAAATCGGCCAGAAGGCGAATCCAAAGTGCTGCAAGAGCCCAGACCCCGCTGGATTCAGCCAGCTCATCGCGAAATTCCCTTTCCATCGCCCCGGCATAGTTTTCACGAAACCCCGCTGGGTAGAGTCTTAAGAACCACCGGTATAATTTCAAGGAGAAAGGGGTGTCACGCATGCCTGGGCACTCCAAACCTTGCTGCGGCCAACTGCACCAACTCACGCATGCGAACCGCTTCCGCCTGCGCTACCTTGCGGCCGTAAGGCGTAATTCGATAGTAGCGGCGGCGCTCGTCGTCAAGGTGCGCGTCGGGCCGGTCAGCGGACTCTTCAATCAGCCCCAGATCCAGCATCTTGTTGATCGATCCATACAGCACGCCAGGGCCCAGCTTCAGTTTGCCTCGGGAGCGCGCGGCGATTTCGCGCTTAATCGCATAGCCGTGTCGTTCGCCCCCGCCGAGGGACAGAAGGATGTGGAAGACGGCAGGTGAAAGCGGCGTCAGATCCGCCGCAGCAGATTGATCTCTCGAAGACATATTAGTACATAAACGGATAGAGTATGCCCTCGATTCGATCAAGTTGTCAAAGATAGCGCCCATCGAGGACCGCCCTGGAAGGGCCGCGGGTACCCGGTGAACGACTTATTTCGCGATCAGACCGGAGGGCCGAAAAGGCCTTCGTCGAGCATGCGCCTTACGGAAAGAACACAAACACCTTCACATATGCTCCGCGAAGTGTTCCGGGAATGACCAACCGGAGGTTTTCCGTTGATACAATCAGTACCCCAATACCGAGGGGTTTCAGCCGGAGACACCTAAACCTGGCGCATTAGAGCTGGGAGCAAATCCCTTCAGCACGCGGTGGAGCAGTTGCTTGACATTGAATTCGAGCTCTCAGGCAACGAAAACCCGGCGTAGAGCACCCAAAATGTGGCTTGGTGTGCGTTCCGCGCGGGTTCTTCAATCACGCGCATCGCTTTTCCCAGTCATCAATTCGCCGTCTGATGCGCTATTCTGGCGGGGAACGTTGCAAAATCATGATTATAGAGACGGATGCGTCTGATCGCGGCGGTGCAGAAACCCTCCGCCGGTACGAACTCGATGGCGCTTACGACGAGATGTTCCGCGCCGTGGATCATCCGCGAAAACAATATCGTCTGCTTCACAACTTGCTTTTGAGCCTGGGTCCAGGGGAGCTGCGACGCAGCAAACACGAGGCTGACCAATCGTTCTTCAACCAGGGGATCACTTTTACCGTCTACGGGAATGACAAAGGCACGGAGCGAATTTTTCCTCACGATCTACTGCCCAGGATTATCACGGCGGCGGAATGGGAAAGGATCGAGCGCGGACTAACTCAGCGGATCACGGCGCTGAATCTCTTCCTCAAAGATGTATATCATGAGGAAAAGATCATTGAAGACGGCGTCGTGCCCGGCAAGATTGTTTACACCTGCAAACATTACCGTCGGGAAATGCGCGGTATCAAAGTGCCTCGCGACGTCTACATCACGGTCGTCGGTACGGATTTGATACGAAACCCACAGGGAAACTTTGTGGTTTTGGAGGACAATCTCCGCGTCCCCAGTGGGGTCTCTTACATGCTCACCAGCCGCAGAGTGATGAAGCAAATATTCCCCGGGCTGTTTCAAAAATGCCGGGTGCGGCCGATTGAGCAGTACAGCCAGGCGCTTCTCTCGACTTTGCGATTCCTCGCCCCCGAAGGCCGCTCCGAGCCAACCGTCGTTTTACTGACTCCGGGCGCCTACAACTCCGCTTACTTCGAACATACTTATCTGGCACGGCAGATGGGCATTGAACTCGTCGAGGGGCGGGATTTAGTGGTCCACGACAATGTCGTTTATATGCGAACCACCTTCGGACTGCAACGCGTCGATGTGATCTATCGGCGAATCGACGACGATTATCTCGATCCCCTGGTATTCGAAAGCGGTTCCGCGCTCGGTGCTGTGGGTCTCTTCAATGCCTATCGGGCTGGAAACATAGCCTTCGCCAATGCGCTGGGGACGGGAGTCGCCGACGACAAGGCAATCTATGCCTATGTGCCCAAAATCATTCGCTACTATCTCGACCAAGACCCGATTCTGGAAAGCGTCGAAACCCTGTTGATGTCCGATCCGGCGCAACGTGACCACGTCTGCCAGCGCTTGGATGAATACGTGGTAAAAGCTGTGGGCGAGTCAGGTGGTTACGGCATGCTGATCGGTCCGCACAGCACGGAACGAGAGCGCTCGGAATTTCGAGAAAAGATTAACGCGCAGCCGCGAAACTTTATCGCGCAACCGACAATCAATCTTTCGACCGCACCGTGTTTTGTGGACGGAACGCTCGAGCCCCGTCACGTCGATCTCCGACCTTATGTGCTCTACGGCGAAAAAATTACCATTATTCCCGGTGGCCTCACGCGAGTGGCGCTGCGAAAGGGATCACTGGTGGTCAATTCGTCTCAAGGCGGGGGATCGAAAGACACGTGGGTCTTGCAGAACTGAGATTTTGAAGAAGTTAGGTTAGAAAACGCCATGCTTTCTCGCGTAGCCGACAGTCTCTACTGGATGAGCCGCTATTTCGAGAGGGCGGACAATGCCTCGCGTGTGCTGAAGGCGACTTACGGCCTGATTCTGAATCCTGCAAAGTTTTCCACGGAAGAGCGTTGGTTTCGCGCCGTTTCCTCGCTAGCCCCCGGTGCAGCTTCCAGCAACGTCGACCCGCAGCGTGCTCTGTTTTTGTTGGTAGCAGATACGGAGGGGGCTTTTTCGATTGTGAAATGCATCAGCGTTGCCCGCGAAAATGCCCGGCAGGTTCGCGAGGAGATCAGCTCGGAGATGTGGGAGCACCTGAATCGCCTTTTCCACGACGTGACCAGCATTGAGCTGCAACCCAATGATGATGCAGGTGCAATGCGAATGGTGAGCCTGGTTCGCGAAGGCTCGTACAGGTTTAGTGGAATTACCGCCGCCACTATGAATCACGACGAGGCCTGGCATTTTATCCAGCTCGGCAAATACATAGAGAGAGCCTGCAATCTCAGCGTCCTGCTTGACGCCTATTTTGTCGTCGACAAGCATGCCAATGACTTGGATTGGGTGGGCCTGCTAAGCAGTTGCGCTGCCTTTGAAGCTTATTGCAAGGCATGCACCGCCGAACTCAAACCGGAACGGATAGCGAATTTCCTCCTGCTGAAGCCCGAGTTCCCTTACTCGGTCCGTTATTCGCTGGACCGAATGCACGAGGCTTTGACTTCAATCAGCAATCTTTCTTTGAGCCGCAGGACCGAAAAAGTCGAAAGATTGATCGGGCGTTTGCGATCGACAGTCGCCTACGTGCAGGTTGGCGAAATCATTGCCGGATTACACAAATATCTTGCGGCAATTATCGAGCAATGCCGCGAACTGCATGCGGCTGTTCACGAGCTCTATATCGAATATCCGATTGAGGGTGCTTTCCGAACCTAATGTTTTATGCCATTCGCCATTTCACGCGCTATCGCTACAGCCATTCCGTCTGGCAGAGCATGATGGAAGTTCGCATGCACCCCAGAAGCGAAGGCAACCAACGCTGTTTTGTTTTTCAGCTATCGGTCAATCCGCGAGCCCGCATTTTTGGCTATACCGATTCCTATGGCAATCTTGTGCACCACTTCGATTTGCCTTCCCGCCATGGCCAGCTCACGATCATCTCGGACGCTCTGGTAAATATTGACGCCCAGCCCTCGGCTCCCGAGCTCATGGACTACGAAGCATGGAGTGATCTGGAACAGCTCGTGGAGAAAAAAGATTACTGGGACATGCTGATACCGAGTCATTTTGCGCGCCCATCCCCGGAGCTTGCGGAGTTGGCAAAGGAGATCGGCGCGACTGAGAGGGATGGACGAAGTCCTTTGGCATTTCTGAAGGATCTTGTTGCCGGTGTGCATCGCAGTCTTAGCTACGTCGAAAAAAGCACCGCGGTAAATTCGCCGATTGAGCATGCCCTTCGGTCGAGACAGGGTGTATGTCAGGATTTTGCTCATATCATGATCGCGCTCGTTCGAAATGCCAACATTCCTTGCCGCTATGTCAGTGGATACCTTTACCAGGGCAGCGAAAATACGAATCCCTCGGCGGACGGCGCTACCCATGCCTGGGTGGAAGCCCTTCTACCTGGCGTTGGCTGGATAGGTTTCGATCCGACGATTAATCGCCTGGCAGGCGAGGGGCACATTCGCACCGCAATCGGCCGCGATTATGCGAACGTTCCACCCACAATGGGCACGATGAAGGGAAAAGCAGAAACGCAGCTCCAGGTTCGAGTTCGGGTCACACCGTCCCAAGCGGTGCTCCCTCCCGACGAGGAGTTTGCGGCCGACGAAGAATGGTCCCAATTTCTTGACGAGAGCCAGCAATTGCACTTGGTCGATGCTCAGCAACAGCAGTAGTGACTCCGGTTACGAAAAACTTTTACCGCATCTAGCGCCATCGTTAGGGTAGCTTTACAACAGCAGGTTCCACGAGAGCCGGGGCAAACTTTACGGGTTTGTAGCGAAGTAAGAGCGCCAGAAACTACAGGCGTGGGCCGCATGAGGGTGGATGAGCATACAGATTGCTCTCAATCACCGGACACAGTACCGTTACGACAAGGCGGTCTCAATCGGTCCACAGGTTATACGGTTACGTCCCGCCCCGCATTGTCGAACGCCAATTCTCAGCTATTCGCTTAATGTCGCTCCGGCCGGTCACCTTCTCCATTGGCAGCTCGACGCCCACAACAATCATCTGGCGCGCCTTCTTTTCCCTAACAAGACCAATGAGTTTGTGGTTGAGGTGAACCTCGTCGCGGAGCTATCCCCATTCAATCCGTTCGATTTCTTTCTGGAACCGGGAGTCGAAGACTACCCTTTCGAATACGCTCTAGAGCTAGCGAAGGATCTCGAACCCTATCGTTCGGTCGATCGGGCCGGCCCTCTACTTCAGACTTTTCTCGGAAAGCTTTCCGGCGAGAAGCGAGGAACGATCAGCTTCTTGGTTGACGTGAATCGGAGGGTGCGAAACGAAATTGAATATGTGACGCGGCTGGATCCGGGGGTCCAGACATGTGAGCAGACCCTTGAGAAGTGCACGGGGTCCTGCCGTGACTCTGCCTGGCTGCTGGTGCAGATTCTGCGACATATGGGAATCGCCGCACGCTTCGTCTCCGGGTATCTGATTCAGCTGGCGGCGGACGAGAGAGCGCCGGAGGGTCAGAGCGGTCCGCAAACCGAGTCTGCGGATTTCCATGCCTGGGCAGAAGCGTTTTTGCCGGGTGCGGGCTGGATTGGGATGGATCCGACCTCGGGCCTGCTCGCCGGCGAGGGTCACATCCCGCTTGTCTGCACGCCGAACGCTTCCAAAGCCGCGCCCATCGAGGGCACGGTCGAACTGGCCAACGTGGACTTCAGCTACTCCATGTCCATTCGCCGCTTGAATGAAGCACCACGGCCGTCCAAGCCCTTCACGGAGGAGGCTTGGCTGCAGGTCGAACAGGTGGCGCACCGCGTCGACGCGGACCTGGAAGCGCAGGATGTACGCCTGACCATGGGCGGTGAGCCGACATTCGTCGGCATCGACGAACCCGAGAGCCCGCAATGGAACATCGATGCTCTGGGACCAGTGAAGCGAAGCTGCGGCTTGGCCCTCATCCAGGGCCTCCGCGAGAAAGTGGCACCCGGCGCACTGCTTCACTACGGACAAGGCAAATGGTATCCAGGCGAGCCGTTGCCGCGTTGGGCGCTGAGCTGCTCTTGGCGCGTCGACGGCGTCCCTGTTTGGGAGAATATCGATCTCATAGCTCGAGAAGATGATCACTTGGGCGCGGCTGATGCTTTCATGTTCATGGAAGCGCTCACCTATCGGCTTGAAGTAAGTTCCGAAAACGTGTTGGCGGCCTACAACAGCGAAGCTGAGTCGACGGAGCCAGCCGGATACATTTTGCCCGTTCGCCGCCGTCAACCGGCGGGCCGGTTGTGCTGGTCGAGCCAGTTGTGGTTCCCTCGCCCGGAACGTCTGCTACTGTCGCCAGGCGATTCTCCCATCGGCTACCGCATACCGACTGAGGCGATGCCCTGGGTGGCGCCTGATGAGCTGGAGTACGAGTACGAGGCTGCACCTTTCGCAGATCGAATCAAGCTTCCATCACGCCCGATCCGGCGGATGGATCTCTTCCAGAAAAATCCTGCCGCCGATTCCCTGCCCGCTATATCGAGCACAGCTGAAACTGCGCCGGAGCTGATCCGGCCGGCACTATGTGTGCAGGTTCGAGAAGGCCGCTTGCACGTGTTCTTGCCCTATGCACCCAAGCTCGCAGACTATCTGGACCTGGTCGCTGCCGTCGAGGATACGTGTCAGTATCTGCAGAAGCCGGTGTGGCTGGAGGGTTACCCTCCGCCTTCCGATCCGCGGTTGCGATCATTCAGCCTCACTCCCGATCCCGGCGTCCTGGAAGTGAACCTGCCGCCCGCGAGCAATTGGGACGAACTCGAACAGATCAACACAGCGCTCTTCGAGGAAGCGCGCCATAATCGGCTGACCGCTGAAAAGCTCGCCTATGACGGCAGCCATATGGCTACCGGCGGCGGCAGCCATATCGTGATCGGCGGAACAACTGTGTTGGACAGTCCTTTCCTGCGCCGTCCGGATCTGCTGCGCAGCATGCTGGCATTCTGGCAGAACCATCCGTCGCTCTCGTATCTGTTTTCCGGAATGTATGTCGGCCCGACCAGCCAGTCTCCGCGCGTCGACGAGGCGCGCATGGATGCTTTGTACGAACTGGAGATCGCTTTCAGCAATTTGCCTGCAAACGACTGCCCACCGGCCATGTTGGATGGATTGTTTCGCAACCTGCTGGTCGACATCACGGGAAACGCGCATCGCGCCGAGTTCTGCATCGACAAGCTCTTTCCCCCGGAGGGTCTCGGGCTGCGGCTGGGTTTGCTCGAATTACGCGCCTTCGAAATGGCTCCGCATGTCAGAATGGGTCTTATCGAGATGCTGCTCATCCGCGCGTTAGTGTGCATGTTTTGGAAACGTCCGTTCGAGGGCGGCCTGGTCCGTTGGGGCACCGCGCTTCACGACCGCTTTATGCTGCCGCATTTTGTCAGGCGCGATTTTTTCGATGTGCTCACCCACTTGCGCGGGTCTGGTTACAACTTCGAGGAGAAGTGGTTTGCGGCCCACCTGGAGTTTCGCTTTCCGAAGATCGGGTCGATCGCCGTAGACGAAGTCGAACTAGAACTGCGTCACGCCCTCGAGCCTTGGAACGTGCTGGCGGAAGAGACTACTTCCGGCCGAACGGCTCGCGCCGTGGACTCATCGTTCGAGCGGATTCAGGTAAACGTGTCTGGGTTCACCACAGAATTCCGCTATGTAATTACATGCAACGGTCGCAGGGTGCCACTCTATTCCACGGGCGAGACCGGAGTATCTGTAGCTGGCGTACGATATCGCGCCCGCCAGCTCTCGGCGGTGTTACATCCAACTATTCCCGTTCATGCGCCCCTGATCTTCGACATAATTGACCGCTGGAAAGGGCATTCGATTGCCCGATGTGCCTACCACGTGGGATCGGCCGACGGTCGCGCATATACAGCCCGCCCCGTGAACGCAACGGAGGCCGAGGACCGCCGTCGGAAGCGCTTCCAAATATCCGGCCCGCCGCCCGGGCTGATGGCGGCGCCGGAGGAAGAGACCAACCCGATTTTTCCTATGACTCTGGACCTGCGCTTTCCTGCGCCCGCAAAACAGACCCGCATCGAGAAGCCGGGGCTTGTCCCATGACTGTGGATTTATATCAACCTCCGCTCCGCTACGGAACTGCCTACGACGAATCGTCGGCCGATGGCGTGACTCCTCGCCCGCACTGGACACACCTGATGGAGTCGCTGCGGGCGATCGGCTCTGAGGAGTTGGGACGACGCTGGGCGCGTGCAGAGCGTCGCATTCGGGAGAACGGGATCACCTACAACATTTACGGCGATCCGCTGGGGGCAAATCGGGCGTGGCAGATCGACGTGGTTCCGCTACTGATTGCGGCGAACGAGTGGCGATTCATCGAAGCGGGCATCATTCAGCGCGCCCTGTTGCTCAATCTGATCCTCGAGGATCTCTATGGGGCGCAGGAACTGGTGGCGCATGGACACTTTCCAGCCGCACTTCTCTACGCCAACCCCGCATTTCTGCGGGCGCTCGTGGGCGTGCGTGTTCCCGCGCACAGCTATCTGCATATGCTGGCCGTCGATCTTGCCCGTTCGCCCGACGGCCAGTGGTGGGTGCTGGCCGATCGCACGCAAGCGCCTTCCGGCAGCGGCTATGCGCTGGAGAACCGCATCATCGTCTCCGATGTTCTACCGGATCTCTTCCGCACCTCGAACGTATTGCGCCTCGCTCCATTTTTTCGTGCGCAACGCGAAGCGCTCACCAACCTCGCCCAGCGCGACAATCCACGCGTCGTCTTGCTTACCCCCGGACCGTTGAACGAGACTTACTTCGAACACTCCTATATCGCGCGCTATCTGGGATTCACTCTAGTCCAAGGAAAGGATCTGACGGTGCGCAACCGCCGCGTGCATCTCAAGACGGTGGACGGACTGGAAAAGGTCGATGTGATCTTGCGCCGTGTGGACGATAGCTTTTGCGATCCTCTCGAACTGCGGGGCGATTCGCTTCTGGGGGTGCCCGGCCTCGTCGACGCTATCGTCGCTGGAAATGTGAAGGTGGCAAACGCATTGGGAAGCGGTCTGATTGAGACGGCCGCGATCATGCCCTTTCTTCCCGGCCTCTCTACAAAATTGCTGGGCGAGAAGCTTAAACTTCCGTCCGTCGCCACCTGGTGGTGCGGGCAGCCGTATGCGCTCGATTGGGTGCTCGAGCATCTCGACTCGGTGGTGGTGAAACCGGCTTTTCCCTCACGCGGTATGGAGCCGGTCTTTGGGGCCGAACTGCCGCACGCCGAGAAAGGAAGGTTTGCCGAGCGATTGCGGGCCCACCCGCACGAGTATGTGGCGCAGGAGCAGGTCGCTTTGTCTACTGCGCCGGTGTGGGACAACGGATGTCTCAACTCGCGCTGCGTGGTGCTGCGCACTTACGTGCTCAATACCGGCAGCGGGTGGATTGCGATTCCGGGAGGCCTGGTAAGGGTTGCCGAAGCGCAAGGATCGGTCGTCTCGATGCAGCGTGGCGGCCACAGCAAGGACGCATGGGTCCTGTGGGACAGCCCCGTCGATACGTTCAGTATGCTGCCCCCGCGGAATGAGCCGGTGGAGTTGCGCCGGGTCTCGCGGGTTGTCCCGAGCAGTGTCGCGGACAATGCCTTCTGGCTGGGCCGATATGTCGAGCGCGCGGAAAACATTGCCCGGATCTTGCGCGCCATGATCCCTCGCGTACGGCGCGCAGAGGAAGCGGAGCTCGGCTGCCTGATCCGCCTGCACCGGTGCCTGGAGTCGCGGCACAGCAAGTTGCCAAAGGCTAAACACAGGGCGGCGACCTCGGTTGAACTGGAACAGGAAATGATCTCGCTGTTGACCGATGCCAAGCGCCCCGATAGCCTCGCCTGCACTCTGACGGAGGTGTCGCGGATTGGCGGCAATATCCGCGAGCGCTTGTCGTCCGACATGATGTTCCTCCTCGGCCAACTGCGGAACTCAATTCAGGCCGGGCACGACACACCCTTTCTCGAGCTTCCGGCGATGCTGACCGATTGTTTGGAACTACTTTCCGCATTTTCCGGAATGGAGCGGGAAAATATCAACCGCGGATTAGGGTGGTTGTTCATGACCCTCGGCCGCCGTCTCGAGCGCGCCATCTATCTGACCCGGCAACTGCGCGAGATCACTCCGCCACTGTCGGAGCAAGACTGGTCGCTTTTAGAGTGCTTGCTCGAGATTGCCGATAGCTCCATGACCTACCGGACTCGCTATTACACCACCCTGCAGCCCTTGGCCGTTCTGGATGTACTCTTGGCGGATGAGACCAATCCCCGCTCTTTGGACTTCCAACTGAGCCACCTCGCCGATCTCTATCAAAAGCTTCCCCGGCACCTCCCGGTCGACTTGAAGGCGATGCGGGCTGCGCTGGCATTGTTACGCAGTTTTGATTTGCGAAAGTTAAAGTACCCGTTGGCGGGCGCCGCGGCTGCGAACGGTTCCGATGGGCTCTCCCGGCTTGCGAGTTTTCTCCGGCAGCTGGAAGGTTTGCTGCCTTCGTGGTCGAATAACTTATCGAGCCGATACTTTAGTCACGCCCGAACCTTGCCCATCACCATTGGCCAATGATCTTCAAAACAATGATCTTCAGAACAAATGATCTTTAGTACAAATGATCTTCGCTCAATGATCTCTCAGGACAATGATCTATAAAATCGTTCACCGTACCACGTACAAATACAAATATCCCGTCTCGGTCGGAACCCACGTGGCGTGCCTGAAGCCGCGCGCTTTGCCTCACCACCGATTGTCTCGGAGCGAGCTGCATATCCAGCCGCGGCCGGCGACGCGCACCGAGCGTGTGGACTTTTTTGGCAACCGTCTCTGCTTTTTCACCATTCAAGAGCCCCACAGGGAGTTGGTGGTGGAGGCGCGGAGCGAAGTGATCATGGAAGTGAAGGCGGCGCCTTTGCCTCAACTGGCTCTACCCTGGGAAGAGGCAGCCAGATCGCTTCCTGACGATCAGAGCCCGGCAGGTCGCGAAGCCTATCAGTTCGGATTTGAGTCGCCGCGCATCCGCGTACGGCCGGAGTTTGCCTCCTATGCTCTCCAGTCGTTTACGCCAAGGCGGCCAATGCCGGAGGCGCTTCTGGACCTGACCGCGCGCATCCACAAGGACTTTCGCTTCGATTCGAAGGTGACCAACGTCCGGACGCCAACCGAAGAGGTCTTCCGCAAACGGCGGGGCGTGTGCCAGGATTTCGCACACCTGCAAATCGCCTGCCTCCGTTCCCTGAATCTCGCGGCACGCTATGTAAGTGGATACCTTAGAACCTATCCACCTCCCGGGCAGCCGAGGCTGGTGGGCGCCGACGCATCTCACGCCTGGGTGTCGGCTTATTGTCCGGGAATCGGCTGGCTTGACGTAGATCCCACGAACAACCTTGTCCCCTCGAACGGCCACGTGACGCTCGCCTGGGGCCGGGACTACGGTGACGTAAGTCCTCTGCGCGGCCTCATCCTGGGCGGAGGAGCTCATACGCTCAAAGTCGGCGTTGACATGGAGCCGCTCGATTCCTAGTTGCCGCAGAGCCAATACCTTGGCACGGCACACCTGTTGTCTCAACGAGTGTAATGGCCTGTTTTCGACAGTTATCCTTACTTGCTATTTTAGGGTATAGTTGGCTCTCGCCGAATGCGGCTTGTCCGCATGCAGTCCTACGTTGCTACGGTGGAGCGAAATGAAATGTGGGATCTTAATCTTTCTTCTTGTCATTTCGTGCCTTCCAGCACTGAGCGCCGAGAAGCCCAAGCCATTCCAAGTAATCCACTTGGACACCCTTAAACCTGATCCACATGGGTGCGAAGTAAAGTGGACATCCTTCGTGAATCAGATGATCTGGACGGACGACGACCACCTCGTCGTCTGGCTGATCTATTCCTGTTATAGCCACGACTCGAAGGATCGAAAATCTCCGACGAAACTGGCAGTCTTCGACACAACGGGGGGCGTTCGCTCAATCTGGAGTGAGTTCAGCTTCGGATTTCTTCCCGGGCCCTCAGGAACCCTGCTCATCGGTCACGGAAGCCAGGCCGATGTTCTCGACAAGGAACTTGGCACCAAACAGTCATTGAAATGTCCGATGGAGAATATCGCCTGTTCGATCTTCGGTCCGCTGTCGCACTCATCCAGCTCCGACTTTGCTCTCTGTTCTTACACGGCGATTGAAGAGAACTGTGCTTTCTATCGCGGGTTTCCGAGCGAGAAGGTTTCAGAGAGGAAGTTAGACAGACCTTTGTCCAATCGCATCCCCAACGATCCATACGAGGAAGCTACCTTCCCAACAACGGGGCTAACCCCGCCTGACAGGCGAAAGGCGTGGAGGGTAGGCCCATCAGAGCTCTGGTATTTCGACGATCACCAACGCTTGGCAAGGATGGATTCCAAAGGCCCGATGGGGCTGGTGTCAGCACAGAAATGGACGCCAGAGTACAGCGAGTGCACCGGAGACTTGTCCGGTTCCGAACCTCGTCGATTTCTCGCCACTTGCGTCGGAGCCCATATCTACACGGATGGAGAGCTTGATGCTCTTTTTGCGTATAGCAGGATAGCGCTCTTTGATGTCGCGTCTCGACAAATCCTTGCCCGGATCGAGGGGCCGGCTTACACATCAGCAGTCCTTTCGCCCTCAGGCAAGCTCATCGCGGTCGAGCACATGAGTAAGATTCGCTTTTATCGCGCTAACTAGCGAGGTCTTGCACCCCACACCAGCTAACTCCTTAACTGTTGAGAAATCGCCATAGCGCCCATTGACCGGGAACGCCTTCTCATCGTACGGCTCGATAATCGGATTCGCAGGCTAGCCAACCTTTGGCAAACTTTCCGCGATTTCATCGGTCCAGACTTGAAAGCTCTCCAGAGTATTCGGGCCGAAAATGGTCGCGATGGCTACGTCGGTCGCATCGCGGCCGCGCGCGATCAGCACTCGTCCTATCCTGGGCACGTTGTTCCGGGGATCGAACGTGTGCCAGGCGCCACCCAGATAAACTTCAATCCACGCGGCAAAATCCATCAGGCTGTAAGGCGGCGGTGTCCCCATGTCGCCAAGGTATCCGGTGCAATACCGCGCCGGAATATTCATGCAGCGGCAGAGCGCGATCGCCAGGTGCGCGTAGTCGCGACAGACGCCCACACGCTCGTTGAACGCCTCCCAAGCGGTACGCGTGGGGCGCGCTTGTTGATAATCGAAAGTGATGTGGTTGTGGACAAAATCGCAGATCGCCTGGACGCGCGACCATCCCGGCGTCGATTGTCCGAATCTTGACCACGCTGCGTCAGTCAATAGATCGGTCTCGCAATACCGGCTGCCCAACAGAAAAACCAGAGTATCTTCCGGCAATTCCTGCAAAGGGTGCTGTCGAGCGGAGGGCGTCAGCACGTCGGTTTCGCCCGAGTCTCGAACCACCCCCATGCTTTTCAGGCGGATCCTGCCGACGGGCGCCACAATCCGGGTACACCAGTTTCCGAAGCCGTCCCGATACGCCGTGATTGGCGTTTCCGGATCGGTGCTCAGGAGATCGGGAGTGACGAGATCCGAGGCGCGGGAGTAATGGACGTTGACCATGAGGATCATCGGCGTCTCTTGTGGACAATAAAAGACTAATTCGTAGCCGACCTGAATCAACATGCAGGATTCCTTCCGCCCACGATCTTCGGACCTTCAGTTGTCGACGGCCGAATGGCGCGCTGACCAACTTTCAACCGAACGGCCTCGCCCAACAAGCGGCGGCCGACCCAACCGTTGTCGCAATCGGCTTCGCTGCTACAACTTCCAGCCACGACCATTACTCTATCTTACAGAGATGATGCGCCTTGCGGAGGATGGCGTGATGGTCACAATTGCTCGGTTCGAAAAACGATTCAGCTACCTTCAGGGCCACCGCGAAATCCTCCGAATCGCCTGCAGGTGAGCACGGATTTCCAATCTCCAGCGGGCCAGGCTTCGTGAACTGTTTTCCCGAAATTCTCGTTGAGGGGAAGATTGATTCCGAGAAAGTTGATCCCTTCTTGACAGCCCCACCGAAGGGAGAGTACTTCATTTCTGTTGGCAGTCGGCATGTTTCGCCTTTAGGTTCGCCTTATCCGTGTACGATAGGCGCCTGATGGAGTCGTCGAAACCGGACCGCGTAACCGCCCTCCAGAGAAAAGGGCTCCAAGCTTCGCCTGCTGAGTTCAGCTGATCGGCTAACGAGGTCGAGATTCCACGCCTGGTGGAGTGTGGTTGGCCGGAAAGCGTCCGCGGCGATGCGATGCCTCCGGCTCGGCTTGTGTCGCAGCGTTAGGCCTTTCTCTCGGTAGAGCGGATACACCAGCTTTTTGCCCACTTTCCAGGCTGGGTGGTGCTTTCTGTCGTTGGAAAGCGGGAAATTGTCTCGCCCTACTTCGCGGCTGCCGTGGGGACCGCCGGGGCGTCGCGTAACGGAAGCCCGAGTGTGCCAGCAGCATCCGATCCCATATCGTAGACGCCGGTTCGCAGGTAGACGCCTTCCTCGGGCACATCGATCTCTTTGTGCATCTGAAGGCCCAGCTTCAGTACGCTGGCGTAGACCTTGGGTTGCAGGACCAATTCACTCTTAGCGACAACCAGGTTGAGAGGTTTGCCCTCGCGAGCATAGGCCACGAGCATCACTTCGATGGCGCCGTGGCGCCCACCATCGGGAGTGGGATCGAGCTTGAGATCCTGCGCCGAGACGGCGAAATCCACGCTGTAGCGCGTGAATGGTCCTTTCAGTTCAGTGTTGCTGCCTGCGCGCGCCGCATCTGGCGGGGGCTGCGGGTCCGACGGCAACACGCGTACCTTGTAGACAATCTGGGCAAGGTCGGGCAGGTTGCGCCCCATGAGAGGCAGCAGGGGGTCAAAGTCCGGCTTTTGCCCGGCCACCCCCGCGGTGCCAGCGTCTTCAGCGTAGTATCCGCGGCGGTAGGCGAGACCGTATTTGCCATTGAGAAGGTTGAGCCGGATGCGGCGGAATCTTCCATCCATGTTCTTGTTGGTGGGCAAGTAAGTGAGGGTGTAGTAGAGCGTGCCGTTGTCGATCACGCGGGCCAGGGCATCGTTCAGTCCATTGGTATTGTAGAAAGCCTTGCCGCCGGTGTCCTTGGCCAGCTCCTCCATCGCGCTGTGGTTCGAATCGCGCACTACACCTTGGGTCCGCATCTGCTTGATTTGGTCACGCTCTTCCAGCGACGGTCTTTTCTGCCCAATCTCATTGCCGTTGACCTGATATATGGAATCTGGAGTGAGACCTTCCGCCGCGATCGGGTAGATGGCGACCTGGCTGGAGGCGAGCAGGTCGGTGGTCCTTCGTATCTCCGGTTGGAAGTCCCGCACTACGGAAGACGGGTCGGGCAAGTCCGGGTTGGGAAGAATACCAGTGGGGAAAGAGCCAGAGAACCAGATCACGTTCTTGCGGCCGGGAATGTCGGAGAGATAGCGCGCAAGCTGCTGCAGGGCTTGCAGTGTAATCCGCATGCGTGACTCGGTTTCGAAGGCCGCAGTGTCCGCCAGGAATTGCTTCATGGAATTGACAGGATCAACGGCTGCCAGCGCAAGATTCTGAGGAGCGTTAGGTGCAGCATTCTCGGTTGTCATGAAGTCGATGTGGTGCTGGTTTGCATCGTCTTCCGCGGTCGAAGGCTGCAACGGCGATGCATGCGGACCAGCCGCACCTCTCTTATCGTTGAGCACGGCTAGTAACTCGGTGGAATCGGTAGTGACTCCCTGGAGCATTCGCAGCCGTGACGCCAGCGTAAAAATGGCAACGCGGGTACCGGGCGGAATCGTCCCGAGGTATTTGATCATCTGCTCGTGCACGTAGGTTTGATCCCGCAAGGGCGTGTTCAGGGAGTCGAGCAGCAGCACGTTCACCGAATCGGCACTCTGAATGAGGGGAAAGTTGGTGTAAATGTGAGGCGGCATCGGGGGCAACTTCAGCTGAGTGAGCGGCGCAGCGTGGTGTTCCTCAAAAGTTGCGATAGTCTGCGGCGTGCCCTCTTCCGAGACCTCGAAATCCTCTTTGTGGAGGCCTGTGACGGGATCGCCCTTGCTGTTGGTTACCACCACGTCCACGACGACGACTCGGACCTTAGCCTGGAACGTCGGCGCGGCGCGCCCGGAGTCAGGGACCGCGGTTTGGGCACGGAGCGAAACTACGACAAACGGGAGCAGAATCAGGCAAACAATGTAGCGGCACGAATGCATTGCGTTACCTCGGAGAACCCAAGAGACGGCTGCCGGTGCGACCGGCCTATCGAAATAGCCATCCCGTCTTATCGCAACGAACTGCGTCCGCGATATGCTCGATTCCCGGTATCCCCCGGTAAACATCGACGCTCGACCAAACGATACGTATCCGTATCAAGAAAGCGCGCCCACTGCCTCACGATCATATCGTCGGAGATTGCGGTAAAATTGGCTCTATCAGGCAGTTGATATCGGGACGACAATTTAAAAGCGCCGCTAGCGTGGTGCTTCCCGTTCGAGGAAGCCCATCAACGACGAATCCCTTCTTGTCTGCCTCCTGTTTCATCCGGGATCAATTCCTCAGAAATTGAGCTTTGCCTCGGTTCCATTTATAGATTATGACCAGCATTGGCTAGCCGCCGCGTTAGTCGGATCGAACGAAGAATTGTCACCATAGATTCGCCGCGGGGCCCAAATATCTCTTGGACGCTCATTGTATATCCCCGCGAACCACCCTCGCCATCTCCAGAGTATCGGCGCGATAAAAGAACATGCTAGGTATTGTTAGTGGATGGTCGGCAAACCTTACCTTGGGATAATTTCAGCGTTGCCCGTTAACCGCCCGGAATCGTCGGTAGGCATTTATGGAACTACCTGTCTGCGTCAATCATCGTGAACAGCGAGCGATGTGGAATGAGTGTTTGTGCCACTGGCGGCTACTGCAGCTTTGCGTATTCCGCTTTGGCTTCCCTCAGGATGGGGATGTCGAGGTCGCCGTCTTTCCAGAGGGTGAGGAAATCTTTGTAGGCGGCGAGCGCGCGGATGCGGGCGGCGTCGCCAGCTGCTCCCTGCGAAGTTCTCGACTGCAAGACGTTGGCACGAGCCACGCCCAGATGCGCCAAGGCTCCTGTCCAGCAGTTCCACACAATGCCGCTGTGGTCGAGAATCTTCTGAAACTCGGCGGCGGCGGCATTGCCCTGTCCGGCTGCCAAGTATGCCTGTCCCCGTACATACACTGGATAGAGGCAGGAAAGATTGTGGACGAACCCAATTTGCCCGAACTCGATGGGCGAAACAGCTTGCAGGGCATTTCGCGCGAGGGCCGGATTCTTTCTGGTCAGCGCCAATTGTGCCCGGATCGCCGGCAGCCAAAGCGATTGCATCTGCGTGTCCAGGGGGAAGCGTTTCTCCAGGTCTTGAGCCAAGGACTCGGCTCGCGCCGTATCGCCCGCCATGGCAAATGCAAGCGCGGCCTCACTCTCGCCGCCCTGACTTGCGGGATCCAGCTTGAAAGCCTCTGCCGCTGTCTGCCGGGCTTCCGTGGCATTGCCGTAAGCCGCTTGCAGCAGAGCAGCGTTCGCCAGATAGATTGCCCCGCCTTCTTTGTTGTCGCGTCGCACGGCGGAGTCCACAGCTCGCTTGGTCAGTTCACGCGCCTCGCCAAGATGCCCAGCGTAGGCCTCGGTGTCGGATGCGAGAGAAAGTCCGCCGCTTTCATATTCTGGCATAGCTGCGAACCACTGTTGTTGTCCCGCCATCGCGGCGGAGTCCGCACTAAGAAATGCAAGCGCATAGAAAGCATTGTGTAAGATCACATAATCCATTTGTCGCGCCAGCGCCTCGCTGATCACCTGTCGGGCCTCGTCAAAGCGCTGCAACGCAAGGGCATAGTTGCTGAGATTTTCGTCCGGATCGTCTGGCGCAAGGCGCGCCACCTGCCTCGCGGTTTCTGCGGCCTTCTCGTACTGCCCCTGTGCGGACAATACGATGCCCAGGCTGACGTACCCCCTGGCCTTCAATGGATAGCTCTCAATCTCCTCGCGGAAAGTCTGGGCCGCTTTATCCAGTTCACCAGTCACATTCAGGTAGTACTCGGCTGAGATCGCCAGCTTTTCCCGCTCACTGGCATGTTCCCGCAACTGGAATGCCTTGGTGTAGTACTCGCTGGCCCGCTCCGGTTGGTTGAGATTGAAGTAGTCGATGCCCACTGAAACGTAACCCATGGCAAAATTCGGATCAAGCTCGATAGCATGTTGATCGTAAGGCAGGGAGGCAGTCGGGCCTTTCTCGCGATCAGCCTTGCCGCCGAGACTATATGCCTTCAGCGCTTCGAGGGAGGGCGTGGTGGCCTCTGAGAGCGGAACGTCAAATTTCTGTAGCGTAGTCAGCGATTCGCCCAGTTCGCTCCGCAGCTTTGATGCCGCCTCGCCCAGCGCGTCCAGCACCTTCTCCTTGGACGCCGCCGTGACCTGCTCTTCCGCTAGCGTGTCTCCGCTCTGGCAATTCACCGCCTTCAATCCCAGGACATATTCGCTACCCAGGCCGCCGACTGTTCCAGCAATGTAAGCCTTGCTTCCCGCCCGTTGGCAAAGCTCACGGGCCACCTCGGGCGTGAGTTTTGTGCTGGCGGGACGGGTCATCTGTTGCAGGGTCTTCGCGACTTCGCTGTCGGAGAGCACATTCAGGAAAGGCGATTGCCGGAGGGCAACGGTGAGCGCCGTTTTCAACGTGTCGTCGAACACCACATCGCCCGTGCTGTTGGCAAAATCGGCGAGAACGATGGTGTCTTTGTCGGTCAGGCGGGTCGTGGTCTGGCGTGAGCGGAAGTAAAACGCTCCCACGATTGCAATCACAACAAACAGTACGGCGACAGGAACCAGAACTTTCGAGAGCTTCCTGCCTCCCGCGACTGGAAGTTCGGCGACCTTCAGGGCGCTCGACGACGGAGATAGAGCAAGCGCAGGGGAGGAACCGGATGCTGGCGGCGGTTGGGCGACCTGAGAGCCGCTTTCCCGGGCGACCGCGACTGATCCCGAGCTCGCGACCGCAACTCGCCCCGTTTCCGCATCCCGCTTCAGGCGCTGCAACTCGGAACGCATGTCGGAGGCGTGCTGATAACGAAGTTCACGATCTTTCTCCAGTGCACGGTTGATGATCCGTTCCAGATCGGGCGGCACGTCGGGGTTCAATCGTAAAGGAGGCAGCGGAGCACGGTTCATGATCCCGTCGAAGATCACCCCTGTACTCTCACCACGGAACGGCAACGTCCCAGTCGCCATTTCGTAGAGTACCGCTCCGAATGAAAACAGGTCGGTTCGCCCGTCCAATTCCTTGGCCCTTACCTGCTCGGGCGACATATATGCGACCGTACCAAGAGTCGCGCCGGGACTGGTCAGGTGCTCCTCACTCATGGCCGTCACTTGCGCCGTTGCTCCCGCCGCTTCTAGCAATCTGCTGCCAACTGCCGTCACCTTCGCCAGCCCGAAATCGAGAATTTTGGCGTGTCGACGCTTGGTAACGAAGATATTGGCCGGTTTAATGTCGCGGTGGACGATGCCTTCGGAGTGAGCAGCATCCAGTGCGTCCGCAATCTCGATCGCGACAGACAGAGTCAACTCGGTCTCCATTGGACGTCCAGCAATGCGGTATTTCAACGTCAGTCCATCCAGAAACTCCATGGCAATGAAGGCTTCGCCGTGCTGGTCGTCAATTTCGTAGATGGTACAGATATTCGGATGATTCAGGGCCGAGGCAGCCTTGGCTTCCCGCTGGAAACGGGCGAGTGCTTGCGAGTCTCTGGCCACCTCGTCGGGCAGAAACTTGAGGGCAACGAAGCGGCCGAGCTTTACGTCCTCAGCCTTGTAGACAACGCCCATCCCGCCACCACCGAGCTTTTCGATGACGCGGTAATGCGAGATGGTTTGGCCGATCATTCGGGAGATGAATGGTTTTCGGGTTCCTTCATCTTACGGACGGGGCATATGCTAGTCAACGAACGGCGGCCCTGACACTGCACCACCATGAACGTTTACGGGGATGTGGTCACGAACGAAATGCAAGAGGCCATTCCAAGGCGGTCCAGATGGCTCTGCCGAAGCCGAGCTGATTTGCAAGTGATTTGCGGGTCTGTACATTGTTGAAAATGGCGGAAGCGAGTGGGGGTCGAACCCACCGGCGACGGGGTGACCCGCCGCCCGCCGGTTTTGAAGACCGGGACGATCACCGGACCGCATGCGCTTCCCAACCAGTTTTTCGGCTTTGACAGTCGCGAGCGCCATCCCGAATCAGAGGCAACGGAGCCGGCAATCGAAAGCAAAAACACGCCGCTAGCTTAGAAGGCGTCGCCGGCCGTGTCAAACTCCGCGCGTCGGAATTCCGGTCATAGCCGCGCGGATGGTGGCCTGAGGCGTGGCAAAATCTGAAGAACGTGTCTTGATCGAACAGGGCGGGCAGATGAAGCGCTCCAGCCGGATTTTCGTGCGCTCTTCTCTCGACAATAACCGGGTAGTCAACCGTCGCGTCGGCGGACACGCGGTTGAAGTCTTGCGCGGCGAAGTTCTGCTCTGAGTGGTGGCTCGCAAACCGCGATAGACGCTGCAGACCACAGGCTCCCGCAAAGATCAATGGCCAGAATGTCCCATTGGCATCGGCGGCACTTTACAGTCACGCGCGCTTCCCTTACGATGCTTTTCGCTCTGACATTCTTCATATTGAGAAAAGCTTCTGCTGGTTTGCGATCGGTTTGTGGTCGCGCCCGCAGATGCGGACGGATGAATGAAACCCAAGCGCACCATCCTGTGTGTTGACGACAACGAGCAATCGCTTTCGCATCGCAAAATCATGCTGGAAACCCGCGGCTACCGCGTGGCCAGTTTCTCCCGCGGCGAAGAGGCGCTGGAGCGCTTCAAGCAGGGCGGCATCGACCTGGTCGTCACCGATATGGCCATGCCCGGACTGGACGGTCCGCAGTTGATCTCCGCGATTAAGAACCTGTCGCCGCACACCCCGGCGATTCTCATCTCGAGCAAAGTTCGGCTCTACGATCATGATTCGCAGGCGGATGTGTTCCTCGCCCGGGGAATGTACGCGCCCGCCGACCTGTTGGAGCGAATCCGCATTTTGCTGGTGCGCAAGCGTGGTCCCAAGCGCGTGCAGCAATGCTCCCCACAACTTCCCTCGAAAATCGGGGCCGCGTAGAACTTTGGGTGCAAGGTCCAAGGTCTGAGGTCGCAACCCAAAGCGTTCGTGTAAGATCGTGATTGCATGGGCGGGTTCATCGAAGCCATTGACTTGCACAAGGTTTATCGGGTGGGAAAGATCGACGTGCCCGCCCTGCGCGGCGTCTCGTTCAGCGTGCAAAAGGGAGAATTCGTCACCGTGGTTGGTCCTTCGGGCAGCGGCAAGTCCACGCTGTTTTATCTGCTGGGCGGCCTCACCCGCGCCGATTCGGGCAAGGTGGTTCTTGACGGCGACGACTTCGCCGCGCTCTCCGATGCCGAGCGCACCCGCATGCGCAAACGCAAAATCGGCTTCGTCTTTCAAAAATTCAACCTGTTGCCGACGCTCGACGCGCGCTCGAACATCGCGATGGCTCAGGAAATCTCCGGCAATGGCGGCCGCGATCCCGCGTATTTTCAGCGCATTTGCGATCTGCTGGGGATCACCAAACGCCTCCGCCACCGCCCGGCAGAGCTTTCCGGCGGCGAGCAACAGCGCGTTGCCCTGGCCCGCGCCCTCATCAACAAGCCAGTGGTGGTTTTGGCCGACGAGCCCACCGGCAACCTTGACTCCGAGAATTCTGGCATCGTGCTAGGTATGTTGCGGCAGTCCAACCACGAGCTGGGGCAAACCGTGCTGATGATCACGCACAATCCCGAGGCGGCGAAATACGGAGACCGCATCATCCACATGCGCGATGGCCATGTCGTCCGGCCGGAAGAAGACCCGCAGTGGGCGGTGACTTGACGCTCCGATACACCGATTGTGCCATATCGAAAGAAATATGATCGCGAAAGTTGAGCGTTGCCGCTAACTCGTTGCTTGTTTATAATCAGGCGTGACGAGCGGGAGTAGCTCAGTGGTAGAGCGCGACCTTGCCAAGGTCGATGTCGCGGGTTCGACCCCCGTCTCCCGCTCCAGAAATCGCTTTCTCCCCGGTCCCGATCTTCCCCAAGATGGACTTTTTCTGTAGGGAACGCTAACGTAGTCAGCAGGGCGCGGTACCCAAGTGGTAAGGGAGAGGTCTGCAAAACCTTTATGCGTCGGTTCGATTCCGACCCGCGCCTCCATTCTTTCTCGTAGTTTCGTCAGTGGACGTTGTGCGCAATCTTGCGTCGCCCCGGTCCGAAGCCTGGCGTAGTTCGGGTTGGTAAAGTGGCCTCGAATTCACTTTGCCTACAATCTTTATTTGCGCTTGGTTTGCGCTGGGATTGAAAGAAGTGTGTTTTCAGCTTGGATTGTGCCCCGCGTTCGACGGCTGGCGCGTCCGCTCGCTCCAATGCACCGCGTCATTTCTGTGCGGATGTTCCCTTCGTGATCTGCTCGTACCAGAGGCGGTGATGGGTTTTCGCCCAAACCGTGGAAACTTCTCCCCGGATAATCGACGTGAAGCCGCCGCGGACCATGGCCGTGCCCATGTAAACGTGAATGATGAAACCACCGATGGTCGCCAGGGCCGCAACAACGTGTACCGTGACGGCCAGATAACGCAGCCAGCGCAGACTCCATGGGATGGACTCAACAAACCACAACCCTATGCCCGAAATCAGCAACAGGATCACGCCGTAAAACATGAGCCAGAAGAACAATTTCTGGCCGTAGTTGAAGCGTCCGACGGGCGGCAGCTTCTCATCCTCGTTCTCAACGTAATACTTCATCACCCGCGACCAGCGCCGGTCGGCGTCGGTCGTGAGCATGTCGCGGCGCCACATCTTGTACATCCAGAACATGGACAGTGTGAAGGCCAGACCAAGCCAAGGATGCCAGAAGCGGGCCGTCGGTCCGCCGCCCACCAGCGCGGCCAGCCAGAACATATAAGGCGACCAGAAGGCCAGCCCGGTGATCAGGCAATAGCAGTACGTGAACGCGCCCAGCCAGTGGTGAACCCGCTCGCTCAGCGTGTAGCGGAGAATGCGGCCCTCGGTCTCGTCTCCGGTTCGTCGCGAGGAAATGACGTGCGAGACGCTCACGGCTGGCCTCCGTTCTCACGCTTTTCGGCGTCCACTTGTTTCGGGCCAAAGCGCAGGTAGTGCAGGGTCACGCCGAGGATGCCGCCCAGCATGGCGAGATTTCCGATCCACTTCGCCGGTCCTTTCCAGAAGCGAACAAGAAATGGAATGCGAGGGTCTTTGGGCAACCCTCCATACGCCTCGGGATTGGTGACATCGTGGAGCACATAGATGACGCCAGTTCCGCCCACGCCCGCCGGATCATAGACGCCCGCTTTCTCGAAGCCAAAGTTGTCGCGAAGCTGTTTGGCGCGAGTCTCCGCCAAGTCTTTCATGTCGTCCTTGCTTCCGAAGTGCAGGCAGCCGGTGGGGCAGGACTTGATGCAGGCTGGTTCCAGTCCCTCGCTCACCCGGTCGACACAAAGCGTGCACTTGAACATCTTCTTAGTTGTCGGGTTGAACTTGGGAATATCGAACGGACACCCACTCACGCAATATCCGCAGCCAATGCAATTCTGCTGCTGAAAATCGACAATGCCGTTCGTATACTGCACGATTGCCCCGTCCGCGGGACAAGCCGTGAGACAGCCCGGATCGGCGCAGTGCATGCATTGATCTTTGCGCATCAGCAGCGTGATGCTTCCATCTTCCCGTTCGTGCTCGTTGAACTTGATCAGATTCCAGTAATTCCACGCTGTCTCCGGCATGGTCTGGTAGCTGTTGTCAAACACCGTATCGGTGAAGGTGTAGCCGTTCCACTCCAGGCACGCTACCTCACAGGCTTTGCAGCCGATGCAGGTAGTGGTATCGATCAGTTTGCAGACCTGATAGTCGCGCTCCACGTCATCGCCGGGAGCGGGTCCGGCGTGGCCGGAAATTCTGCGGATTCCTAACGTTGCCTGGCTCATACGTTTGCGCTACGCCTTTTCCACCTTCACCAGAAAGCCCTTGAACTCCGGAGTGAACGCATTGGGATCGACCACGGTCGGCGTGAGGCGGTTGAGTATGGTCCTCGCGTCCCTGCCGGCGTCTTCCTGAATCCCGCGATAACCCTGGTGGATCGGAATGCCAATCTGGTAGATCTTCTTTCCGTCAATCATCATCGGCTTGATGCGTTTGGTGACGAACGCCTTGGCCACGTAATAGCTTCGCGCGCTGGTGACTTTCACTTTGTCGTTGCCCTTGATCCCCAGCTCTGCGGCCAATTCCACCGGAATCTCGATGAACGGTTCGGGGACGAGCTGCACGTTCATCCGGTTGTTCTTGGTCCAATAGTGGTAGTGCTCGGTAAGCCGGTAGGTGGTGCAGATGATGTTGAAGCCATCGCCCGGGCTGGCGTACTTATCCGCTGCCGTCTTGAGCTTCTTGACCACGGGATTTTTCGACTGATTGGGGTGCAGCGCGTTTTGTACTGGACTCTCGATCGGCTCGTAGTGCTCGGGAAATGGACCATCGGCGAAGGCGCCCAAAGGCCCAAATATCCGGCCGACTCCTTCCGCGTTCATGATGAACGGGCCCATGTGATCCTTCGGGTTTGAATCCGGCTTAAAGTCGGGCACGTCGTTTCCCATCCAGAGTTGCGTGGACTCGTTCCACCACACTTGCTTCCGCGTAGCATCGTAGGGCTTTCCCGAGGGATCGCACGATGCGCGATTGTACAGAACGCGGCGATTCGCCGGCCACGACCACGCCCAGTTCTGGTAGATGCCCTGGCCTGATGGATCTTCGGTGCCGCGGCGCGAGAGCTGGTTTCCTGCCTCAGTCCAGCATCCGGAGTAAATCCAGTTCCCGCACGCAGTTGTGCCGTCGTCTTTCAACCAGGCGAATCCAGGCAATTGCTGGCCGCGCTTGATGGTTACCTGCGTCTTGGGGTCGGTAAGATCCGCCAGCGCCTTGCCGTTTAGTTCCTTGGCCAAATCGCCGAGAGCGGGATGCTGGGCATTCGTGTAGGCCCACGTCAGGTTCAGGATCGGGTCTGGGAACTTGCCCCCTTGCGTCTGGTAAAGATCGCGTACCTTGAGAAAGATTTGCGCCACGATGTCCTGATCCAGCCGACATTCGCCCGGAGGCGGAACGGCAACGTTCTTCCACTGCAGCCAGCGCGCCGAGTTGGTCATCGACCCATCTTTCTCGGCAAAGCCGGCACAGGCCAGGCGATAGACCGTCGTGTTGATGGTCTTCATTTCCTCGGGCGTGATTCCCGGGGACTTCCAGAATTCGCTGGTCTCATCGGGATAAATCTCACCCACGACGAGCCAGTCGGCCTTCTTGAGCGCTTCGATGTTCTTTTGCGAGTCCGGCCCAATAGCCACGCCGTTCATGCCGAACGCGAACATTCCCTTCACTGAGCCGCGATACATGTTGTCCCAGATCTGCGTCCAGGAGTAGTTGCGATCCACCTTGGGCATGTAATCGAAGGCAAAGTCGTTTTCTTTCGTGGCGGCGTCACCGTACATGGCTTTCAGGTAGGAGACGGCAAACTTCGGCGTGTTCGACCAGTAATTGAACGAGTCCCACGGCGCCGGTTTGGATGGAGTTGGCGTGATCCGCTTCAAATAAGCGGCCAGGTCAACATCGGTCGGATTCGGCACCTTCAGGTAGCCGGGCCAGATGTCGAATATCCCGCCCATGTCGGTAGCGCCCTGAATATTGGAGTGACCGCGAAGAGCGTTGACGCCGCCTCCCGCGCGCCCGATGTTACCGAGCAGCAACTGCAAAATTGCCGCCGTCCGGATGATCTGCGTGCCGAAGCTGTGTTGCGTCCACCCCACCGCGTACATAATGGTGGCCACCTTCTTCATGTCGCCGTCTTTGCGGACGGAAGTGAATAGATCGGCAGCCTTCAGGAACTGATCTTTCGGTATGCCGGTGATGCGCTCGACCATTTCCGGCGTGTAACGCGAATACTGCTGCCGCAACAACTGAAAGACGCAGCGGGGATGCTGCAAGGTAAGGTCATAAGCCACCTTCGGAGGCATCGCCGGCAACGGGGTCGGCGTTACCGCAGCCGCACCCAGGGTGGTTCCTGCGGATTTTGCGGCGGCGGCAGACGGAGCAGTATGCGCGGCAGCGTGGGCCGGGGCTTCGCCGCCGGCGTCGTTGCCTTCCTCGTAATTCCAGGAAGACCGGTCGTAGGTTTGCGTGGCGCCGTCGAAGCCGGAGTACAGCCCGTCTTCGGGCAGCTTGAAACCTTCCTTCACAATGAAGGCGGCATTCGTATAGTTGACAAGATATTCCTTGGCAATGCGGTTGTTCTCGATCGCGTAGCGCAGGACTCCGCCCAGAAATGCAATATCCGCTCCGGCACGAATCTGAAGGAACAGGTCTGAGGTTGCAGCTGTGCGCGTAAACCGCGGATCGACCACGATCATCTTCGCATTACGGGTTCGCTTGGCCTCAATCGCCCACTTGAAGCCGCAGGGATGGTTCTCGGCAGGGTTCCCACCCATGATCAACATCATGTCGGCGTTCTTGATGTCGATCCAGCCATTCGTCATGGCCCCGCGTCCAAATGTTGGTCCCAAACTTGAGACCGTGGGACCGTGTCAAACCCTGGCCTGGTTTTCTAGATAGGTGAGCCCCAGGCTGCGCATGGTCTTGACGACCAGATAGTTAAACTCGTTGGTGTCGGTGCAGCCGCCGATCCACGCCATGCTTTCGCAGCGGTTCACGGTGCGTCCCTGCGCGTCTTTCTCAATGAAGGAGTCGTCGCGCGTCTTCTTTACCCAGTGCGCGATTTCGTCGATGGCCTGCGTCCAGGCAATGTCTTCCCAGTGATCCGAGCCGGGCCGCCGCACCTGCGGCTTCAGCAGCCGGCGCGGGTTCAGGATGTCCTGCTCAAGCGATGCTCCCTTCGGACACAGCGTTCCGCGATTGATGGGATGGTCCGGGTCGCCCTCGACGTGGATCACCTGCGGCGTCACGTTCTTGGCTTTGTCGCCAATCGTGTAAATGAGGACGCCGCAGCTTACGGCACAATACGGGCAGGTCGATCGCGTCTCAGTCGCCCGCGCAATCTTGAGTTCTTTTAGCTGCGCCACCGCGGGAGTCAGATCAAATCCCAGAAGAGAGAAACCCGCTCCGCCAACGAGCGCGCCTTTGAGGAAGGTTCTGCGGGAAAGTTCCATTGCGCATCCTCCGACTACTTCGATCACAGCCGAACGGACTGCACCCCAAACTTCAAAAACTATAATCCCCCCCGCTCCTCACAGTCAACGGAAGAACGCCGCACACCAGTTGCTTGCCGCGAGTCGAAGCCCCATAATCGCCCGGTGGCCCACACTGCCTGGCAGCAGCGCATCCGGCGCGCCGAACACCTCGCCGCTCAGCATCCCTTCGCGGCGGAGATCCTCGCCTTCTACATCCACGCCGCCCGCTTCCAAGAAGGTCTCTATCAGCGGCTAGAACGCTCTTCTACAAGAAAGAATCCATTCTCTCCATTGGAGCCAGATTTGCCCGAACTCCTCGCCAGCTTCCCATCATTCCTTGCCGTCGCCGAAGACAAAGCTCCGGCGCGCCTCGCCCAAGTCGCCCATGATCTGTGCAACTCGCACTCCAATTCCTGGTCTGACATGCTCACCCACTGCTGGACCAACATCGACTCGCCCGCCGATCCCCAGGGATTTCTTGTGCTCGCTTTTCTTCAGCCCTACGCCGAATTCGTCCGCTCGCGCAATCCGTTGCAACTTGACGGTTACACCCTTTCGCTGTGCCCGTTCTGCAATCGCAAACCCGCGCTCGGCGTCCTCCGCCAGCAGGGCGACGGCGGCCGCCGCAGCCTGCTCTGCGGTTTCTGCCTCGCCGAGTGGGCCTTCCGCCGCGTCGTTTGTCCCGGATGCGGTCAGGAGGACCACACCAAGCTCCCGGTCTACACTGCCGAAGAGCTCCCCCATATCCGCGTCGAGTGCTGCGACGCCTGCCACACCTACATCAAATCGATCGACCTCACCAAGAACGGCCTCGCCGACCCCCTCGTCGATGAACTCGCCTCCGTCCCACTCGATCTCTGGGCGCAAGAGCACGGTTATGCCAAGCTCCATCCCAACCTGCTCGGGATGTGAGCCCGCTTACCTCCGCTTCGCTCTTACCCGGTTTGTTCCCTTTGAGAAGACCGAGCTCAGGCTCGCCTCGCTGGGAGAAAACTCCAATTTGATCGGCGCTGCCAGAGTCTGGCATTATCGCTTCGGTCGGGAAGACAAGCGGGCCGGCTGATGGCCGGTTTTACGGCTTACTCTTAGGAGGGGTTTCCCATGACGCATCAATGGCCGCGGTCGCTCATTCTTATCGTGTTGCCACTCCTGTGGGTGTCGTCTTATGCAAACGGGCAAGGAAGCGCCGCCGCTGCGGAAAAAAAGTGGATTCTGGTGTGGAGCGATGAGTTCAACGGTCCGAATGGCTCGGGCGTCGACGCGTCCAAGTGGGTGTCAGAAACTGGCGGAAACGGCTGGGGCAACCAGGAACTCGAGTACTACACATCCCGCACGCAGAACGCCTATATGCAAGATGGAAATCTGGTGATCAAGGCTGCGCGGGAAAAATACAGTGGGCCAGACGGCGTGACGCGCGATTTCACTTCCGCGCGTTTGAAAACTCAGGGCAAATTCTCGCAGACTTATGGGCGCTTTGAGGGGCGCATCAAAATTCCTCGCGGCCAGGGCCTGTGGCCGGCTTTCTGGATGCTGGGCAATGACGTTGATCAGGCCGGCTGGCCCGCATGTGGCGAGATCGACATCATGGAGAATATCGGAAAACAGCCGGACACAAACTACGGCTCAATTCACGGGCCCGGCTACACTGGAGTCGTAGGTCTGGGAGCGCCCTACACACTGCCGGCAGGCCGACAGTTCGCCGACGATTTCCACCTGTTCGCGGTAGAGTGGGAACCCGACGCGATCCGGCTTTACGTCGACGACCATCTTTACTCCACCCGCACGCGCGTCGATCTCAGGCCGGGGTGGAAATGGTCCTTTGACCATCCCTTTTTCCTGTTGCTGAATGTTGCAGTGGGCGGCGATTGGCCGGGCAATCCCGACGCAACAACGGTCTTTCCGCAAACCATGCTGGTGGATTACGTGCGCGTCTACCGGCGCGCCGATCCAGAAACGAAGAAGTGAAAAGCTTAAGTGATCGACTTCTACTCTTGCCGTCCCTCTTTCAGGAAAGTTCCTTCCTGGAGTTCCGCGAATGCTTTCTGGAGCTGCTGCTGTGTGTTCATTACGATCGGGCCGTACCACGCCACCGGCTCCTCAAGAGGCTTCCCCGAAACTAGAAGAAATCGGATCCCGTCGTCTCCCGCTTGAACTGTGACTTCGTCGCCTCGATCGAAAAGGACGAGCGAGCGATTGTCGGCCTCCACGGGAGGCGCGGTATCCAACCATTTCACGGCTTCCGTCGGTACCGCCAGCGGACCCGACGCGTTGCAAAACTTTCCAGCCCCGCCGAATACGTAGGCAAAGGCATGGCGGGTCGTCTCCACTGGCAGGGTCTTTCTTTTGCCTGGAGAAACCGATACATCGAGGTAAATCGGGTCGGCCGCAATCCCATCCACAGGCCCGCGCTTACCCCAAAAGCTTCCGCAAACGAGCCGCACATGCGTGCCATCGTCATCCGTAATCGCCGGGATGTCGGTCGCTTTCACTTCCTGGTAACGCGGCGCGGTCATCTTGAGCGATGACGGCAGATTCGCCCACAACTGAAACCCGTGCATCCGGCCAGCTTGGTCGCCCTTTGGCATTTCCTGATGAATGATGCCGCTGCCAGCCGTCATCCACTGCACGTCGCCGGCGGCGATGGCGCCATGGTTTCCCATGCTGTCGCCGTGCTCCACCGTCCCGGCGAGCACATAAGTAATCGTCTCGATCCCCCGGTGGGGATGCCACGGAAAGCCGGCAAGATAATCCTCCGGAACATCATTGCGGAAATCATCGAGCAGCAGAAACGGGTCGAAGTCCTTCGTGTTTCCGAAGCCGAATGCACGCCGCAGATGCACGCCCGCACCTTCGAGAGTCGGCTTCGATTGAATGAGCCGCTTAACCGGTCGAATCGACATATTGGCCTCTAGTCCAAGAATACTTTGATGTCGGGCGTAGCTTTTGGATTCTCAGGCGCACCCCCGCGAGTGCCGGGCGTGAAGGGCAGAGGGTTGGCCAGCCTTGACTTTTTCGGCCGCGTTGAATCAACGTGTGGTCGTCGAGGAAATCCAGTAAAACACAACCGTCTACAATTTCGACACCATCGATGTAGACGGAAAACCAGAAGTGCAGTTTAAGTGCTTGAAAAGATTGGTCGGGGAGAGAGGATTTGAACCTCCGACCCCCTGGTCCCGAACCAGGTGCTCTACCAGGCTGAGCCACTCCCCGACTGAGGTTAGTCCCTTCATTCTACTACACGTTACATCACACGTTCTGTGCGGAAAATCCGCAAACTTGGGACCATTTGGGACCATCCTCCTGTGAGAACAGTCCTTGAACCCGCGCCATTCGCTGAGGAAACGCATCATTGAAGTGCGTGTATCCGGACGTGGTTTTCAAGTTCGAGTGTCTTACTTGCTCTAGCAGGAGATCTCCCGGCATCCCGTTGGCCTGGAGCATGGAGACGCGGCCGTGACGAAATGCGTGCAAGCCGCCCGGCTGCAACCCGAGAGACATGAGGATCAGTTTCAGCTTGCGCCACACGTTATGTCTGGAGTGTGGTTTCCCGCCAGCGGTTTGAAACACTCTTCCAGAAGTTCTTCCCGCGGGATACGAAGAGAGCATCCAAACGAGCGTGGGCTCGATGAACACAGTTCGCTTCCCTCTCTTCGTCTTTGGCGTAATTGCCCTGCCCTTCCAGATTCCACGGCGCACGCGAATGAGCCCGGCCGCGAGATCCAGATCCTCGATCTCCAAGCCCGAGACTTCCCCGATTCGCAAGCCCGATCCCGCCATGAGAGCAAACAGAACTTTCCACTGCCCATCAGCGGCTCACGATCTGAATCATCTCAGCCGGCGTGAAGTACCGTTGCTCTTTGTCGGAATCTATATCCTCCCGACGAGCCGTGCTCCGCGCCCGCGGAGTTGGCCCAGATTCAGAATCGCCTGTTCTCGTAGGGGATGGCATGACAAGTTAACTCGGAGGCTGGAGCATGCGTGTCATACGCCGATCCTCTAGCGTGTCGCCGTACTAGAGCTGATCTCGATGCTGCTCCAAGACGATACGCACCAATTGACTGCGCGTCCGAACACCAGTCTTGGAGAAGAGCTGCTGAAGTGTGGCTTTGACCGAGCTCTCCGATACTCCGATTCGCGCTCCAATCTCTTTATTCGCAAGCCCCTCGAACACACAGGAAAGCACCTGCTGTTCTCGGTCGGTGAATGGTCGTGTTCGATTGTCCTGTGGGGTTCCGACCTCAGTTCTGAGAACGGCCTGCAATTGTCGCTGGTCCAGCCATACCTTGCCAGCCATCACGTCACGGATTGCTTGTGCCAGCAATGCGGCAGAGTCGTGTTTTCGAAAAACTCCAGAAATCCCAGAGCGCATCAGCTCCGCGGCAACGACTGCATCCACACCTGCCGTCACAACGAGAACCTTTCCCTGGAATCCCTGTTCCGTTGCCAATCGGAGAAACTGGCGGCCGTCGCTCTCGCCCAGATCGAAATCAAGGAGCACGACGTCAATCGCCTTGCGCCGCAGAATCTGCAGACCCTCTCCAATTGTGCCGCAGTGAGCAGCTACCTCGAATCCGGGCTCCGCAGTGAGGAGTCGACTTGCACTCTCTCGGAACAAGGTGTGATCATCTAACAATAAGAGGCGGACGGTGCTTGCCGCAGTTTCAGGCATTTGCCACCTCCTCCTGTGCGATACCTAGGGGCAAGACGACAGCAAAGCAGCATCCTTCCGATCTCGGTTCGTAAGAAAGTTCCCCTCCAAAACTGCGCATAATCGCCCTAGAAACGTAGAGCCCGAGACCGCTGGACTCGGCACCACGCTGAAACGGCCGGAAGATGTTTTCTGATGCAGCGATGCCGGTTCCCGAATCTTCGAATCGAATTGTGACCGTCCCTTTCTCTTCTCGCGCCGCAATTCGAAGTTCCTTGACCCTGGTAGACGCCATCGCCCGGCGACTATTCTTCGCGAGGTTCAAGAAAACCTGAATGAGCCCGTACCGGTCAGCCCAAACCAAAGGCAGCGATTCCTGAACGTCCCACTCCATCTCGATCTTTGATTCATGATAGGCGGTTTCGATCAGTATCCGGAATTCGTCCAGTACAGACGTAAGCTCAACCACCTCACCGTTCTGGGATGCGGCGGAACCCAACTCCAATGCAGACACTCTTTCCAGGCTCTGGATCAGGTTCCCCAGGGCCTTGAAGTCCTCGTTCGATTCAAGCTCCTTCACTCGGGAGAGGTTCTTATGCACGACGAGCACTGCGCCGCAGAGGTTCCGAATCTCATGGGCCACAGCACTCATCAGAATTCTCGTGTTTTTCAATAGATAATCCAGACTGAGATCCTCGCGATTCCGCAGATCCTCAGAAAGATCCACGATGATGGCCGCCAACCGCGGGCCCGATATCGTGCCGTAGGTCGAAAACCAAACACCGGCCAAAAAGACTTCTCCATCGCTCCTTTTCCCTGTGCACTGCAGAGTGGTCCGAAATACTCGCGGCTGCTGGGTTTTGAGAACCGTTTGCAAAGCTGGGAGATAAGAATTGATTTCCTGGCCTTGCAAGGGCTTCCCTTCAGGAGCGAGCAATTGTTGAGCTGCTTCATTTGCCAATAAGACGTTGCCGCCCGAGTCAATTGTAACGATCGCAGCTGGACTGCTTTCGACGAGTGAACGCAATTGCTCCTCGGCGTCCTCGCGCAACTTGATCTGCCCTTCGAGTTCTTCGACGTGCGTCATCGTAATTCGGCGATTGCGGATCAACTCGGAAATGAACAATCCCGTTCCAACAAATCCTGCTGAGCTGAACAGCAAGCGGATCACAGCTTCATTTTCAGGCAAGTTGCTGAACGCTTCCTGAAGAACCGCACAGACCAGTGCAACCCCGACAATCCGGGTCCTTGACAGGAACCCACCGAGAATCATGATGGGAAATAGGTAAAGAAATCCCAGGGAGATGTAGGGCTTCGTGGCCCAGTCAACCGCTGCGATCGCTGCGATCAAGAGAGCGGCAACCGCGATCAGTCGAGTACGGTTGGCCGGTACGTAGATGGACAGTAGGTCTTTCACGGGTGGTGCGTAGATGGGCAGAGGCTCTTCCATGGCCATTCTTTTCACGGCCATTCTAATGGTGCGCTATCTTCGTCTGTCAGGAAACTACCTTCTCAAGAACTAGCCAAAAGATAGGCTCCCTCGCCTAAAGACAACGTTGGAGCCTCAAGATAGGGTTCCCTTCGCACTGAGGGCCTAGCAGAATAATCCTGCACATCCCAGTACTGCATCCTCCAAGGCTGAGTTTGTCTGGAAGGCTTGAAGGTCGAACGAAGATGATGAAACATCCGGTTCACATCAGCAAGAGAGTCGCCGTGGAGTTTGTGACGGCCGTGGCGATCATTGTCGCAGCAGCACTTCTGGAATCCGGCTGCGGTCGCGGTCAGGCTGCAAACGCGAATACATCTCAGGAATCAGGCGCAAAATCCAACACGTCCTCGTCCGAAGCGGCCTTGGACTTGTCACCCAGCCAACTGAACTCGATCAAGATCGAACCGGTGGGAAGCTACCGGTTTCCGGTTGAGAAGGAAGCGGTCGGCAACATTGATTTTGCCGACGACCTGTCAGTTCAGGTCTTCCCCGCTTATCAGGGGACCATCATCAAGACTTTTGTGGAGCTTGGCGCCAGGGTTCAGAAGGAACAGCGCCTCTATACGATTAAAAGCCCCGACCTCATTCAGGCCGAGTCAACCCTGATCGGCGCCGCGGCGACGTTCGAGCTGACCAACAAGGAACTGGCGCGCGTCCAGGGGCTTGGCGGCATTGCCGAGCGCGAGAAAGAACAGGCGAACTCGGATCAACAAACCGCCGAGGGCGCTCTCAAAGCCGCACGAGATGCAGTCCTTGTCTTTGGCAAGACGGATGCCGAAATCGATCAAATGATCGCTTCGCGCAGGACTGACGCTGCGCTGGTTGTACGCAGCCCCATTTCCGGCAAGATCACATCCTTCAACGGGCCGCCAGGGCTTTTGGTGCAACCGGGGAATCCGCCGGCGCCTTACTCGGTCGCCGACGTGGCGATCAAGTGGATGCTGGCGAACGTTAGCGAAAGTGAGCTTTCATTTTTTCACTTGGGCCAGCCGGTTCAGGTCAAGGTGATGGCCTATCCCGGCCGCGTGTTTCAAGGCAAGGTCTCGAAAATCTACGAGACGGTTGATCCGAACACTCATCGAGTGACGATCCGTTCTGAGATCGCGGACCCCAAAGATGAACTACGCCCCGGAATGCTCGCTAACTTCGTCATTCAGGTCCGCAACCCGGTGGAAGCCACAGCTATACCAGCGAATGGCGTGGTCCGCGAAGCCGATGGCACGATGACGGCTTGGGTGACAACCGATCGGCACCGTTTTGCGCAAAGAATCATCGAGATCGGCCTGCGAAAGGACGATCGGGTTCAAGTTCTCGATGGTTTGCAGCGCGGGGAACTGGTGGTAACGGACGACGCGGTGTTTCTTAGCAATATGCTGCAGGCGCCACCAACTGACTAGATCGAATGCCACTTTCATTTCATTAGAAGACAAGCCCCATGTTCAAGTCTCTCATTGCGTTTTGCCTGAGCCGCCGCCCGATTGTAGTGGTGGGTTTGCTGCTGTTTGCCGGCACCGGGCTCATTGCTTTCAAGATGCTCAACATTGATGCGTATCCAAACCCAACGCCTGTCATCTTGGAAATTACCGCGCAGGCGCCGGGCCTCTCTGCCGAGGAGATGGAACGTTACTACACGCGCCCCACGGAGATTGGACTCTACACCACGCCCGGCATCGACGTCATCCGCTCTACTTCGTTTTATGGGCTGTCCTTTGTTCGCGTCAGCTTCAAATATGGGGTGGACTATAACTTCGCCTATGCCCAGGCGTCGGTCGCGATGCAGCAGAACGTTAGCCTGCCCGGCGGCCAGGTTCCGAACATCCAAGCCAACAGCTCGACTGGCGAAATCTATCGTTATCAGGTCGTCGGCCCCAAGCATTTCGGAGTCACGAATCTGCGGACGGTCCAGGATTGGATCGTGGCGCGCCGATTGTTGACTATTCCCGGCATCGCAGCCATCAACAGCTGGGGCGGCCCCACGAAGGAATTCCAGGTCGAGGTGGACCCTCACAAGCTCGAAGCTTACAACGTCACCGTGCCGCAAGTCCTGACCGCGCTGGGCAATGCGAACATCAACGTGGGTGGACGCGAAATCCACATGGGCCAACAGTCCATCAACATCCGGGGCGTAGGTCTGATTGATGACGGCGGCAGTGACGATTTGGCCCAGGGTTACAAGGTCGACGACATCGAGAATGTGGTTCTGACCCAAGTCAATGGCGTCCCCGTGTTGATGAAGGATATCGGGAAGGTGTCGATCGGCTACAGGCCAAGGCTCGGCATTTTAGGCCGCGACCGACAGAGCGATGTCGTTGGATCGATCGTGGTGATGAGGCGTACAGAGCAGACCGCCGACATGATTCCAAAGGTCAAAGAGGAAATTGACAAATTGAATCACGACGGGAGTCTGCCGCCGGGAGTCAAGGTTGTTCCTTATTATGACCGCTCATCGCTGATCGCCATCACCACTCACACGGTTCTGCACAACTTGATATTCGGATGTCTGCTGGTCTTCTTGATTCAATGGATTTTCCTCGGCAATCTCCGCAGCGCCGTCATTGTTGGATTGAACATCCCGTTCGCGCTGTTCTTCGCCACCATTCTCCTGGTGATTCTGGGGGAAAGCGCAAACCTGTTGTCGGTGGGGGCGGTGGATTTCGGCATCATCGTGGATTCAGCCGTGATCCTGGTCGAGAATGCGTTTCGCAATTTTCAACGAAACCAGGAAGAAAGACAGGGCCTGCTCCAACGTCTGGCGGGAGGTGCCTGGGGGCCGGACCCGACAACACCCGTGGAACACGAGGCGTCGGCCAACGGATGGACGGATCGTTTGCGGCTGATTCTGATCAGCGCGCTACAGGTGGACAAGGCGGTTCTATTCTCGGCGCTCATTACCGTGGCCGGTTTCGTGCCGCTCTTCACCATGCAGGGAGTCGAGGGTCAGATATTCGGCCCCATGGCGCGCACTTATGGTTACGCATTGGCCGGGGCGTTAATTGCAACCTTCACCATCACGCCCGTGCTCGCTTCCATGCTGCTCCCTGAGCACGTGAAGGAGACCGAAACGATCGTTGTCCGTCTGTTGCACCGTCTCTACAATCCCGCACTGCGCTTCGCGCTGAAGTACCGTCCTCTCACGGTTGGCATCGGCATCGCCTTTCTTGCGGTGTCCGCATTTCTAGGATTGCGGCTCGGCAGCGAGTTTCTTCCGCATTTGGAAGAAGGCAACTTTTGGATTCGTGCCTCCATGCCGATCACGCTCTCGCTCGAAGACGGCGAGGCCGCTTCCAGAAAAATGCGCGAAATCCTACTGAGGCACCCCGAAATCATTACGGTGGTTTCGCAGCATGGCCGGCCGGACGACGGCAGCGATGCGTCGCCATTCTCGAATGTGGAATTATTCGCACCTCTGAAGCCGCTTGACGAGTGGCCAAGGGGCTTGACCAAGGAGAAGTTAACCGATCAGATTCAAGCGGAGTTTAACAACGAGTTGCCCGGAGTTGTCTTCAATTTCTCCCAATACATTCAGGACAACATCGAGGAAGGGATCTCGGGTGTAAAAGGCTCCAATTCGGTCAAGATCGTCGGCGCCAATCTCGAAGTTTTGACGAAGCTGGCCGAGCAGGTCCGCGACCAAATGAGCGCGGTTCGCGGCATCGCCGACCTAGGCATCTTCCCCGTGTTGGGGCAGCCCAACCTGAACATCAAGGTCGATCGTGCCAAAGCCGCACGCTATGGCCTCAATTCCGGCGATGTTAACACGGTCATTCAAGCGGCTATGGGCGGAGCGGTGGCTACACAGGTCTTGGAGGGCGAGCGGCAGTTCGATCTCGTCGTCCGCTATACGCCTGAGTACCGCAAGAGCATCGATAACATTCGAAACATCAAAGTGGCCTATCAAACCAGCGGCGGCGCCAATGCCTACATACCGTTGAGCGAACTGGCCACGATTACATTAGATACAGGAGCGGCCTGGATTTATCACGAGAGCGTGCAGCGCTTCATCCCGGTCAAGTTCGGCGTGCGTGGCCGTGACCTTGGCAGCACTGTTGAAGAAGCCCAGCAGCGAATCGCGAATAATGTGCAACTTCCCTCTGGATACCGGCTGATTTGGGCCGGCGAGTTCGGAGACCTGCAGGAAGCCAGGAAACGCCTGGAACTCATTGTGCCGATCAGCCTCGTGCTGATTATCGGTTTGCTCTACACATTGTTCAATAACTTGCGCGATTGTCTTCTGACGCTCGCAGGAATTCCCTTCGCAGTTGCTGGCGGTGTGTTGGCTCTTTATGTCTCCGGTCTCAATTTCAGCATCTCCGCTGCCATCGGCTTCGTCTCGCTCTTCGGCGTGTCTGTCATGGACGGCATCCTGATGATTATTTTTTATAACCAGGAAAGAGTTCACGGCCTGGCGCCGGTGGATGCGATGTACCGCGCCGCCTCCACCCGCATGCGCCCGCTGTTGATGACCGCGCTTTCAGCATGCATCGGTCTCCTTCCCGCGGCGATTTCCACGGGTATCGGCAGCCAGGTCCAGCGTCCGCTCGCCACCGTGATCGTGGGCGGCATGCTGGTCGGCCCCGTGATGCTGCTTCTCGCTGTGCCTGCGCTGAGAATGATATTTCTAGGCCGCGACAATCACCCTCATCCACCATCTGGGGAATTACTATGAAGGTCGCCTGCCTTCTTTTTCCGAGCCTGATGGTGACGATGATCTGGGCCGCGTTGACGCCTGGAATAAGTTATGCGGCCCCATCCCAACAAACATCGGCTGGAAGTTCCACGACCACACCAGTCGCAAGAAATCCCTCCAAGGAACAAAGATATCCCCGCCACGCTTCTGACAAGAATCATCCACGCAGCCGTGCAAGCCTAACCGCTGCAAATCATCCTAAGCAACTTCCAAATGGCCGGAAACGTTCCATACCTGGAAATGCCGCGAATTTCCATCAGTCTGATTCAGGCAAATCCGGTGCTGCTGCAAAAGGCGGGTTAATCCAGAATGAAACAGCCAGCAATGCCATGCTTGTTCGGCTGCCAGGTACCGTCGGGCCTACGGCAGCATCGCTCAACCCATCGCTCAACAACGTCCGCCATCGAGGACCCAACCCGGCGGTCGTTGGTGGATCGGCGAACTTAACTAGCAGCAATACCGGAGCAATCAACGGAACTCGTATGCACCGCAAGCCTTAAGGAATCAACTCGCATGATTCGCACTCGCAAATCGCTCCTTACCCGCTTCATCGCGATCTGTACCTTACTGTTCACGGCAGGGTGCGCGGTTGGGCCCAGGTTCAAGAGGCCCGCTGCTCCGGATGTCGGAGGTTATACGCCCGCTCCTATTTCGACCACCAGCAGCACGAACAACGTTGGTGGCGGAGAGGCGCAACACTTAGTTGAAGGCCACGATATTCCAGGAGAGTGGTGGACATTATTTCACTCGAAGCCGCTCAATGATTTGATTGAACGCTCGCTCAAAGTCAATCCCGACCTCAAGGCGGCACAAGCGGCACTGATAGTCGCAAGAGAGAATATGCTGGCCCAGCGGGGTGCTTACTATCCCAGTGTTAGTGGCGGTTTTTCGGCGAGCCGGGCGAAGTCATCGGCTGACATTTCACCTGTAACCAACACCAGTGCCTTGAATTACAGCCTCTACACGCCGCAGGTCAGCGTTTCGTTTGTGCCGGATGTTTTCGGTTTAAACCGGCGCACTGTGGAATCGCTGCAAGCACAAGAACAACAGGCGCGTTTTGCGCTGGCCGCAACGCATATCACGCTGAGCGCAAACGTCGCTGCCGGAGCTATCCAGGAGGCGTCGCTGCGGGGACAGATTGCCGCGACCCATGAACTCATCACCATCAATACCAACATGCTGCAGATTTTGCGGGACCAGTATGCGAAGGGGTATGCGAGTGAGCTCGATGTAGCGGCGCAGGAATCGCAGCTCGCGCAAGTCGCCGCCAACTTGCCCCCGCTGCTGAAGCAGTTGGCTCAACAACGCGATCTGCTGGCTGTGCTGGCGGGCTGGTTCCCCAACCAAGATTTGATCGAAAAGTTTGAGCTGTCGAGTCTACAGCTGCCGCAGGAACTGCCGGTGAGCCTTCCTTCGCAACTCGTGGAGCAGCGCCCGGATGTGCGCCAAGCCGAGGAAAACTTGCATTCAGCTAGCGCACAGATTGGAATTGCGCGTGCGAACCGCCTCCCGAGCTTTGCCCTGACTGCGGATGCTGGCAGCATGGCGGTGGTCCTCGGTCGGTTGTTCTCGGGAGGGAATGGCTTTTGGGATATAGCCGCAGGCGTCACGCAGCCCATCTTTGATGGCGGCACTCTCATGCATCGGGAGCGCGCCGCGAGAGCCGCTTATACTCAGGCCGACGAACAATATCGTGGTACCGTCCTCACCGCGTTCCAGAATGTCGCGGACACGCTGAGTGCGCTCCAACAGGACGCCGACGCCTTGAAGGCCGCGGCCGCCGCCAAAGATGCCGCCAGCGTCACCCTCGACCTGACGAAAAAACAGCTTGAATCCGGGTATGCCAGCTACCTCGCGCTCTTGAGCGCGGAACAAGCCTATCAACAAGCCCTCATTAACCTTGTGCAGGCTCAGTCGAATCGTTACGCCGACACAGCCGCATTGTTTCAGGCTCTTGGCGGCGGATGGTGGAACCGGACCGATATTCCGAAGAGCTAGCTATGAAGGCGATACTAGTTGCACCCTTGAGCGGTGGTACGCTAATGGCAACCTACCTTTCGGTGAGTGCCGTCGCCATGGCACTCGGAACTTTTGTGGCGGCCTCACCCCTTCGGGCAGCTAAGATTTGGGGCTCGCAACGACTCGGCAACTCGGCTCCTGAACGCAGGGCTTCGTTTGTACGCTGGTACCGCGCCTTCGGGATCCTTCTTTGTCTAGCAGGCCTGCTCGTAGCGGATTTCCGCTGGGGTTGCTGGGATAACTTCCTGTTTGCCCGTCACTCGACCAGAATCCGGACTTGGATCTCTCGGTGGCGAAGGCTCCGGCGATCATGGTAAACGAGCGGGTTCGCTTACTTCTTCAGATCCGCGGTAAAGTTCGTAACCACGGTGATGGATTGGCTGACCTGCTGCGAAACCCGGTCCAGCAGGATTTTCCGTCCGTCGGGAGTGACATCGTAAAAGGGCTGCCCCAGAACGGTCCATCGGCTGACCATGCTCTGAGGGGCACCGAATTCGAGGGCGCCGCCGGCATCCCTGACCCGCACCGCGAGAAGAGTTTGAGTCCCGTCCAAATAGTAGAACTCTCTGCCGTCCTTGCCCCACAGCGGAAGCATTCCTCCATTGGCCGAGATCTGCCACTTGCCTTGCCCGCCGCCAAAGGCGACCACAAACACCTCATTTACACCGGACTCACTCGACTGGTAGGCCAGCCAATGGCCATCGGGAGAAAGTTGTCCAACGGCACCGCGTAGCAGCACCATCGACGGTTTGCGCTCTCCCTCCAGCGGCAAGGCCCAGATCTGCCCCTGGCCTTCCGGCGTGCGCTGCGTATAGATCAAGGACTTGCCGTCGCTAGACCAACTGTCGGGCGCGATCTGCGCGTCAACGCTGACCAGAACCTCTTCGACGCCGCTACCGTCGGAGCGCTTGCGGTAGAGGCCAAAATGATCGCTGCGCCTGGACATGTAGGCGATCCACTTGCCATCGGGCGACCAGACTGGGGACGTGAAGGGTTGCCTGTCACTCGGGCACAATCGCCAAAGTTGCTCACTTCCCCGTTCTGTCCTTGCCTATTTGTATTAACTATGGTTAACTGGGAAGCATCATCCTTGGTTAATGATCGAAGCAGGGAACATTTCGCTTTAGGGCAAATGGTAAGGAATTCATGGCGTGGGCAGTTCGCTTTGCTTTTCTCATGTTGACCGTGGCGTGTCTCCTCCCGGTGGAAGCAGTGGCACAAGGCGAGACAACGAGCGCCATCGTTGGCGAAGTAAGGGACATGACTAACGCAGTTGTGCCGGGCGCCACGGTGACGATCGCCAATCACGAGACCGGCCTAAAGCGCAGCGCCAGGACCGATGACGCGGGCCGGTTCAATTTCCCACAGTTGAAGCCTGGCGCCTACTCGGTCAAGGCGGAAGCTCCGGGATTCGAAACGCAGCAAAATGACAATGTCGTTTCGGGTCTGGGCCAGAAGCAGAGAGTAGATCTCACGCTCAAGATCGCTCGATCCAATGAGGTGGTTGAGGTAAGCAGTGAAGCTCCACTCATCAACCCGGAAAACGCAAACACATCCACCACTCTGAATGCGCCGGCGCTGGAGAATCTGCCGAATCCGGGCGGGGACCTGACCTACCCTCTGCAGTTTTCGCCTGGGGCCCTCATCAACACGGCGGGCAGCAGCAACGACTTCGTCGGCGGCACCAACGGGTATGGCAACGTGGAGTTTAACGGCCTGCCTGCTCTCTCAAACGGCTACATCGTTGACGGACTGGAAACGAACGACCCCCTCACGAATCTCAATAGCGGCCTTTCCACCAATCTCGTCCTGGGATTGAATTCGATTTCGGAAGTGACTGTCAACACGCTTTCCTATTCCGTGGATCAAGGGCGCTATGGAGCATCCCAAATCGACTACGTCACCAAGTCCGGCACCAATCAGTTTCACGGGAATCTCTATGAACTGTGGAATGGAGCGCTGCTGAATGCAGCGGACTACTTCACGAATGCGACGCCAGGAAACCACAAGCCCGGTTCAACCGTGAATCATTTTGGAGGCAGCATCGGCGGCCCGATTGCGCACGATAAACTATTTTTCTTCTTCGACAGCGAGTGGGTGCGCATCGCACTGCCCATCGTCACCCCGGCGATCGTTCCCAGTGCGGCATTCCAACAATACGTCTTGCTGCAGCTTCCTCCCCAGTCGGTGCCGTTTTATCAGAAAATGTTCTCGCTCTATGAAAATACCAGCGGCACACCCACCGCGATACTTGGTTGTCCGCTTGCCGCAGGGGATGGTTGCGCCAACCGGCAAAGTGTTTCGCACTCCACCGACGATCACGAACAGGTGCAAACCGTCCGCATCGACTACAACATCAACCAGAAAGATACGACTTGGTTTCGTTTTCAGGCGGACACGGGTGTACAAGCTGCCTACACCGATCCCATCAACTCTTTGTTTGATGCGGTGTCTCCTCAGCCTCTCTATTCGTTCGCCGCAGGGCACACGCACATCTTTTCGCAGAACCTGGTGAACTACTTCAATCCCGCATTCTCCTGGTACGAAAGCCTGTTTGGACCGAGCAACTTTCAGGAGACACTTTCCGCTTTTCCGATCATGCTGCAGGGCAGCGGCGCAAATCCCTTCACGCCCATCGGGGGGCTTGACAACACCTGGGTTCAGGGGCGGCGAGCCTCTCGCTTCTTCATCAATGACAACCTCGCCTGGAGCCATGGCGCTCACGAACTCAGGTTTGGCACCAACACCCGCATTTTCCGCCTGAATGACTATGACTTCGGGGAAGGCACAGTTCCCACCGTCACCTACGCGAACTTGCAGCAATTTATCGATGGAGTAGCGAACACGGCCTTGCAGACGTTCCCTTCAAACCCCAACCAGCCATTCAACTTTCTTAATCTCGATCTCTACGCGCAAGACACATGGAAAGTGACTCGCAAGCTGACGTGGACGTTCGGTCTGCGCGACACCTTCAACTCCAATCCCCTGAATCCGCATGATCAAGTCGCCCGTCTCAGCGGTTCTTTCGGTTCCATCTCGCATAATGTCAATCAACCGCTGAACGCCGCGATTCAAACTCACCTCGGCAATCTATTCTCGTCTACGCCGCTGGCGATTCTGCAACCGAGAATGGCGATTGCGTGGCAGTTCGAGCCGAAATCCGTCCTCCGCACTGGCTTTGGGATTTTCAGCGACATCTTGCCGGGCAGCGTAGCTGACCTGATCGGTACGAATCCACCGTATGACAAAACGTTTCAGGGAGGACTCCTCGGCACGGTCGGCGGCACAGCAATCGCGCCCGGGGTACCAAACAGTGCCGTAGACGCGCCCACTGCCGCGAATCAGCTTTTTACTTCAGGATTTCCTCAGGGCCAGCTCTCCTGTGCATCTCCGCAGGCAAATCCCACAACTTGTCTTCCACCAGTCGCGATGACGGCAGTCCCCGATGGCAAACTCCACGCGCCGTACTTCATGGAGTGGAGCCTGGGAATGGAACATCAATTCGGAACGGCGGCGAGTCTGCAGGCACAATATGTGGGCACGCGGGCCGTGAACCAGCCCTACTCAACCCAAGTCAATGGATACCAGACAGTGTGCCAGGGCTGTTTTGGACCGTTCCCCTACCTGCAGCCGAGCGATCCGCGATTCGGTGCGGTGACCCAGTTCTCCACCGGTGCAAACAGTCACTACAACGGCCTTCAACTGACCGCGATGAAACGTCTCGGACGCGGCCTGCAGGGGCAAGTCAACTACACCTTCAGCCGTTGCATGGATACAGTCTCGAACGGCGGCTTTCTGCAATTCTCCGCCGGAGGAATTCTATCGCCGCTGCCGGGAGAACTGGCCCGCGATTACGGTCCTTGCGATTACGACATCCGGCACAATTTCAACGCGCAGTATGTGTATCAGTTGCCGGTGAAGGTGCGGAATCATTCTCTCGGTTACGCGCTCAACGGCTGGCAGATTTCTGGAACGGTGTTTTCGCACAGTGGAGTGCCGTTCTCGGCGCTGAGCACGCCCTATTCCCCTACCAATCCCAGCACTGGGCAGCAAGAGGGTATTGTGCAGGGTAGCGGGCCGGAGTTCGCCAGCGTTGTTCCTGGCATTACGCTCTATCAGCATCATCCGATTCCCGGCGTCACACAAGCGGGAACACTTCAATGGCTCAATCCTGACGCTTTTGTCTCGGTTGTTGATCCGAGCACCGGGCAGTGCTATGGGGGTGACAGCCCGCAGAATTGCCAATTCGGAAACCTCGGCCGCAACTCACTGCGCGGTCCTGATTTTCTCTGGAGTGACTTCTACCTGACAAAATGGTTTGCCTTGACCGAGCATGTGAAGCTGCGGTTTGAGGCTCAGTTCTTTAATGTGTTCAACCATCCGAATTTCGCCCTGCCCAGCGTGGTACAGGCCGGAATTCCAGGACAGCCCTCGACCCAAACGGGATTCGGAGCGCTCACCTCCACAACCTCTCCGCCCACTGGTCTACTCGGCGTGGGTTTGGGCGGCGACAGCACTCCCCGCATGATCGCCTTTCAAGCACGGCTAGAATTCTGAACATTCCCAAAACAGATTCGCCAGTGGCAGCGGATCCGACGATTCTGAACGTGTTGTCGCTAACCGTGAAAGGCATCCAAACATGACCTCGCAGTCGCAGTGCGGTGTACCACAGGATGGAACTAGCCTCAGTAGGTTTCCATTCGGGGTCTCTGTGCTGAAGCAACGCCGAATCAATGGTTTAGATTCGAGATCCCTACGTTCTGTAGTGTCCCGAACCAGGTGCTCTACCAGGCTGAGCCACTCCCCGACTGTGCTGCGGGCGGCGATTGGGAAGCGATCACCCGCGAACTGCAGCGTTTTCCCGCACTTAAAATTATGACATTCCAGTCGTCGGCTCGATCATGTGTTGTTGGCATTGCCTCTTTCGTCGCCCACTCTTACGACCGCCGCTTTCGCGGTAGACTGATCTCGCATCATGCTCGTCCTCGCCGCAACTCGACTCTTCACGCCCCTGGAAGAACTGCAGAATCCTCTTCTCTTTGTGGAAGACGGCCGCATCGCGGAGATCGCCTCGCGCAACCAGAAGGAGATCCCAAACGCTGCAACAGTCGTGGATTTCGGCGACTCCATTCTGGCGCCCGGTTTCGTCGACATCCACATGCACGGCGGGACTGGTCTGGACGTCATGCGCGCGTCGCCGGCCGAATTGCCGCGCCTCGGCAAGTGGCTCACCACGCACGGCGTAACCGGCTATTTCCCCACCACGGTCGCGGCACCGCTGGACCAGACTTGCACCGCGCTCGGGTGCCTGGCCGATGCGATCGAAGCCGGACGATCGCCCGCCAAAACAAACCGCGATGCGGTGCAGGCTCGACCGCTGGGCATTCATCTGGAGGGCCCGTTTCTCAGCCACAAACGCCGCGGCGTACATGCGCCGGAGAACCTGGTTGAGCCTACACCGCAAATTTTCGAGCGCCTGTGGCGAGCCGCGCGCGGTCACGTCCGCATGATGACGATTGCGCCCGAGCTGCCCGGAGCGATCGAGGTCATTGCAGAAGCCGCGCGCCGCAATGTCTGCGTAAGCATCGGCCACTCCGACGCCGTGATGGAAGGCGCGCGCGCCGCAGTGCGCGCCGGCGCGCGCCACGCCACCCATACCTTTAACGCGATGCGGCCGCTCGACCACCGCGAGCCCGGAATCGTCGGCGAAGTGCTGACCAACAAGCGGCTCACCGCCGATATCATCGCCGACGGAATCCATGTTGCTCCCGAAGTTGTGGAACTTTTTCTGCAAGCGAAAGGGATCGATGGATCGGTGCTGATCACCGACGCCACCTCCGCCGCCGGCATGCCCGATGGCACTTACCAGCTCGGCCCCATGCAGGTCGAGGTGAAAGATGGCAGGTGCACGATGGATGGCAAACTCGCCGGAAGCGTATTGACCATGGACCAGGCCGTCCGCAACGTGACCCGGTTCGCCGGCTGGCGCCTGCTGGACGCAGTGCGCGCCGCAACTCTGAATCCGGCGCGGGCCGCCGGTTTTGAGCAATCCGGAATTCTCGCTCCCGGAGTGGAGGCGAATCTCGTGGTTCTCACTCACAGCGGAGAAGTGCAGAAAACGATTGTGCGCGGGCGAGGTTATTAGAGTGCCGCCGGAGATTTCAAGTCCTGTCTAGTTGGGTTTTCGCTCTTTTGCGTCGACCAGGTGGCGTAGCAGCACGGCTTCATCGGCGCGTGTCAGACGGTCTAGAAAAGAAGAATCTACGTTCGCGTCGCTCGACGCTGTCGCGGGTGCGGCTTGGCGCAACTTGTCGCCCAATTCCGGATCGTTGCTCATCACCTGCGAATAAAACCAAAGGAAGTGGCGCATCTGATCGAGAGACGAGCGCAGAACCTGAATGGCTTCGGTTTCGGGAAGCGCGCTTAGAGCTTCCATCAATTCCGGGTCGCTGGGCACTTGCATGGCGGCGCAATTGAGTTCGCGCTGAATCACTCGCAGATCCTCGGTGACCCGCACAATGCGGAGATGAAGGTCGTCCATCGGCACGTCTTTTCCCATGGGAATCTTGCTGCCTCAACATCTCATCGGCAGCGCGCAGCGAATAGATGTCCCACGATCATGCGCTTTGGTAATTCAAGCCATTACTTTGGTATGACGGTTTGCGCCGAATGGTCACCCTGTGCTGAAACCATTGTCTGGCGCGGCTTTTAACGGATTGGCTGCGCGGATCTCGCACCGCGGCGTTGATTCTTTGCGCCTGATTTTCGACCGCAGCCAACAGTGCAGCGGTCTCTTGCTCCAAGGTCACATGCTCCAATGTTGCACCACCCTGGCTGCTCAGGATTGGCGCTTTTGTGATAAAAACGCACGATGACTGAAGCCTCACAACCTGGAAACGGCCAGCAACTGCTCCGCGCCATCGGCCGCTGGAGCCTGGTCGCGCTGGTGGTGAACTCCATCATCGGCAGTGGCGTCTTCGGCTTGCCCTCAACCGTCGCCGCTCTCATCGGCAACTACAGCCCTTACGCTGTCCTCGCAGCCGGCGCTGGCATGTGCGTCATCATCGGCTGCTTCGCTGAAGTCGCCTCGCGCTTTCAGCAGGCTGGTGGTCCCTATCTCTACGCTCGCGTCGCCTTCGGACGCCTCATGGGAATCCAAACCGCCTGGATGCTCTGGCTTGGACAAGTAGCCGCGCCCGCCGCCAACGCCAACCTGTTTGTGATTTATCTGGGCGAGTTCTTTCCCCACGCCAAAGATCCTCTGCCCCGTGCCATTATTCTCACCGTGCTGGTCGGCTTTCTAACTTTGATCAACATTCGCGGCGTGCGCGCTGGAACGCAAGTCAGCAACCTGTTCACCGCGGCCAAGCTCGTGCCGCTGTTCGCCGTAATCGTTCTGGGCCTGTTCGTGCTTCAGCAGCACCACTGGAACATCGCGACCGCACCCATCGCGTCCCCCAGCACCAGTCAGTGGCTGAAAGCCATGCTGCTCCTGGTCTTCGCCTACGGCGGATTCGAAACCGCGCTCGCGCCCATGAGCGAAGCGAAAAATCCTCGCCGCGACGCTCCCTTCGCGCTCTTCACCGCGCTCGCGGCCTGCACCGTGATCTACGCGCTCATTCAGTGGGTCGTCGTCGGAGTCCTGCCCGACGCCGCGCACAGCCAGCGCCCTCTGGCCGACGTGGCGCGCCTCGCGGTTGGTCCCGTAGGCGCCGCGCTGGTCGCCATCGGCGCGCTGATCTCTTTCTACGGATATCTCAGCGCAAAAATTCTCGCCATGCCCCGCGTTCCCTTCGCCCTAGCCGAGCAAGGGGATTTCCCCAAAGCCTTCGCCACGGTCCATCGCCGCTTTCACACGCCCTATGTCTCGATCTTCGTCTTCGCGGCCATGGTCTGGGGATTAGCCCTGCTCGGCGACTTCAAATGGAACGTAACCCTTTCCGCCGTAGCCCGCCTCCTCTACTACGGCGTAGGCTGCGCAGCCCTGCCCATCCTGCGCCGCAAGCAGCCGGAAGGCGCAAACGCAATGTTCCACCTGCCCGCAGGAAATTTCTTCGCGGTGTTAGGCGTGATCCTGTGCGTGATCCTGATAACCCGCGTGGATTTCGGCCAGTCCCTGATCCTGATCGCGACGATCGCGCTGGCATTCGTGAACTGGCTAGTTGTTCGGAGTCACGAGGGCCGGCCCCGTTTACTCTCATAGGGAAGGAAATTCCCCTATTGGAGAAGATCGCAACACGAGATCATTTGTTACGGAAACCGAACACGAAAGCCTGCATTTAGCCAACCGACGTAGCCATCACACATCTCGACTGGGAGCCACCCAAGACGCTTGCGGAGCGACCGTTCCATTTTCGTAAATATCTGGTTCTCCATGCAAGGCCCGGTCCACGACGAAGTTAAACTGTGCGCGATTGTTACGCAGAGCAGATACGCAAGAGGAGTGCCCGCGATGAACATGTGGACGAAGCGTCTTGAAATCGCTGTGAATATTGCAATCCTGTGTGCCTTCATTACGGTCACGGTCTTGGCCGGGCAGCGGCTTTGGAGCGGTCGTGCCAACGCCCGAAACTCAAGACCGGAAATTGGTGCGAAAGTCGCACTCCCTGGCGTGGATTGGTCAAAGTCTGAGCGCAACCTAGTACTGGCTCTCAGCACAACATGCCATTTCTGTAGTGAGAGTGCTGGGTTTTACAAGAAGCTACTGATGGACGTCGCTGACCGGGGAATTCAGGTCATAGCGGTTCTGCCCCAAGCCCCTGCGGTAAGCCGTACATATCTGGATGGCCTGGGCATATCGGTACCGGAGGTTCTCCAGGGCCCGTTGGATTCGGTTGATGCGACCGGCACTCCGACCGTGCTGCTGGTTGATGCAAAAGGAAAGATACGCAAAGCCTGGGTCGGTAAGTTAGAACCCGAGCGAGAGGGAGAGGTCATTGCTAGCTTGCGGTAATTGCGTCGCCTTCCTTCAAAACAAGTTCTGACCGGACAAACGGTTAGAGGTTAAGGAGAAGAACCATGAAGGTGATCTCACAAAATAAACTGGCAAAAAGGCTGTTGCTGCTTTTTGTGCTGACGGGAACGCTCATTTACCTGCGGGTCCCGACCAAGGCCCACGCAGATGAGAGGGAAACCTGCCTCGCTCTTTGTGCAGAGGCAGCCCCGAAATGCCTTGAAAAATGCGGTGATGACCAGTCATGCATAAACGCTTGTGACCTAGAAAACGAGGCGTGTATAGCATACTGTGACACCTTGCCGTAGGCACGGAAGAAACACCATCGAGCACGGAGCCTCACCTCGCCCACCCTTCCTAAGAGTGGGCGAGGCGCAGTTGATCCCCGCCCTGTGGCCCACATCTAGCGCTAGGCGGCGAGGATCGGGGTGCCCCATTTCTCTCGTTCTTTGCGAGAAGTGGGCAAGGCGCGGCCGATCCCTGCCACTCTAAGCAACACCATCTCGCGAACGCTCACTGCCGCTCCTTCAGCACACGCCGCAGATTTCTCTTCCCGTGCAGAACGGCGACAACCTGAAGAGGAGACGTCCCGGGCCGGTAGACAACGGTGTAGTTGGGATAACGCGTCAGCGTCCAGAAACGCAGCGAACGGCTCGTGAGGTCGGAACGGGAGTGGCCGCGCATGGGAGCCTCGGCAACAAACGCACACTCGTCATAGATCGCTTGTTCGACGCGATCAGCGGCTTTCTCGCTGCCCTCGGCAATGTAAGACCAGATCTCGAAAATATCGGCTTTGGCAAGCGGCGTAAGAGCATAAACGCTCATCGTTTAGACGCGCGCTCTTGATGCCAGTCGTCTTTCATCCCCTGAATTTCACGCCGGGCCTGGTCCCCGTCAATCAGTTCGCCGCGCTCGGCCTGTAGAAATCCTTCTTCGATGTGAGCCGTCAAGGCGCGGCGTTCTTCGTCGGTCCAGCTTTCCTCGGCGTCCTGAGCTTCAAGAGCCCGGCGGAAGACATCTTCGACGCTACTATAACCGCCGCTGGAAAGCCGTTTGTTGACTAACGTTTCAAGATCGGGGGGCAGGTTGACCTGCATGGCCAGTTCTCCCTTCGCTTTCCATCATAATCTTTTGGAGCGTCAAGCCCAAGCGGCGCGGGCGTGTCTTGATCAAAGAGAATGTGCATCGGCGGAAACCGGCGAATGGCTGGCGGGCGGCGGGGCGTCAAGACTGCGGGCCGCAAAGTCGAGCACGGCAACAATTTGTTCCCGCGTCACGCCGAACCACTCCATGATTTCTTCGACACTTGCGCCGGATTCGAGGTTCTCAAAAACGGTGGAAACCGGCATGCGAGTGTCCTTAAACACCCACGCGCCACTGCGCTTGCCGGGAACGCTCCCCCACGGCGGGACACTTGGACCAGTCGAGGTTCGCCATGTTCTCACCTTTCATCATCTTAGCCGGGTGCCCCATTTCTCGCGTCCTTTGCGAGAAGTGGGCGATACCGCCGCCGCAGGTTTTCCACAGGTCCAGCGCAAGACCACGTGACATCCAACCTTGTTATCCACAGGCCCATCAACCGACAATGGTTGAGGCCGTGACGGTTGGCACAAGCCAACTCGGCTCGCCACTAAGTCATTGGTTCTAAAGAGCTTAATATTTAAGTGATTTGACATCAGTACTTTGCGGGGAATTTCCCGCTAAGGTGTTGAGTCCAGATATTTTAGAAAATGGGGGGGAGGGGGGCAGCCTCCAACGGGTACAGACCGGGCGCATCCCTGACAAAGACAGACCGGGGCATTCCTGACACTTTCGTAGATTTTCGCAGGCGTGTAGAGGCGCGACACGCCCTGCAAAGCGAGCAGTGTCATGGACGAGAAAGCGCGGTTTATCTTCAGAGTATGAACAGGATGAGCGCACGATGAGTGAGCTCTGTGGGCGCTACGGAGTGGGACGGGAGACCGGCTACGTGTGGGCTGCGGCGGTATCGGGAGCGCGGTCAGAGCCCTTGTTGCTCCATCTCCAGCAGGGTTTTCTTGCGCTCCACGCCCCAGCGATAGCCGCTGACGTTGCCATCTTCGCGGACCACGCGATGACACGGAATCGCAACCGCGACGGGATTCGTGGCGCAGGCACGCGCCACAGCGCGAGTGGCGCGCGGCTTGCCGATCGCCTTGGCGACCTGACTGTAAGACCGCGTCGCGCCAAACGGGATCGATTGCAAATAGGTCCACACGCGCCGCTGAAACGCGGTCGCGCGAATGTCGAGGGGCAGAGCAGAACTCAGTTCCCTGCCCTTCATCTTCCCTCGCAGCGCGTCGAGCAGCGTATTGACCCATGACCTCAATCCGCCTTCGTCGAGCTTGCGCGTTGCAAAAGGGAATTCGCGCTTCAGTCCTTCGATCAACTCGCCATCGGACCGGGCAAACTGAATGGCGCAAACGCCGCGATCGGTGGCCGCGATCAGCATGCGGCCAAGCGGCGACTCGGCGCAGGTATAGCGAATCGCGGCAGCGATTGCGCCGCGGCGATACTTATCGGGAGTCATTCCCAGCTGCGACGCGGTCTTTTCATACAGGCGGCTGCTGGAGCCGTAGCCAGCGTCGTACATGGCGCGTGTAACGTTATCTCCGGCCTGCAGATTGCGCTTGAGTTGGCGCAGACGGCAGGAGTCGGCATACTCGCGTGGGCTGATGCCGAGAACCACTTTGAAGCGCCGCTGCAAATGAAACGGGCTTTGGCGGAATGCTTTGCCGAGACTGCCAAGAGTGATCGGCTCGTCCAGATGCTGCTCGATGTAGCGGCAGATCGCCTTCACTCCATCCGATTGCGGATTGCCGCTGATCGATTTGGGCCGGCAACGCAAACAGGCTCGATAGCCGGCTTGCTCGGCCTGTTCGGGCATTTCAAAAAAACTGACGCTCTCGCGGCGCGGCCGACGCGCCGGACACGACGGCCGGCAATAAATACCGGTGCTGGAAACGGCGAACACGAACTCTTCGTCGCGCGATGGGTCGCGTGCGACCACGGCCTTCCAGCGCTGGTCGCGCGCGTGGTTGCCGCGGATTTGGCTATCTCGGCCCAGATCATCGCGTTGACCGTGTTCCGGCCGCCGGTCATCTTGCTGGCTCGAAAGCCTAACTTGCGAAACCTTAGCCTGCGAGATTTTGGGTTGCGATGCCGACATTTCCGTTCCAGTCTTCATGGCAAGTACGGTGTTGGAGAACATGAAGGAAGCGTACGACAGCCCCGTTTGGCGAACTATCCGAATCTTGCGGTCAAAGTGAATTCGTGACGCGGCCACGTAAGCCTCGGCGGACTGGAGCGTCGCGATCGCGTCAATTTAGGCATTCAGGAGGAACTTATGCTTAGAATCGATCCTACAGCCCAATTCTATGAACCAAGCCCTTATGACCTGCCGCTTAGTGTGGAGCAGTCGAGCGCTGCATCCAGAAGTCACTTCAGCCGCGCGTACTCTGCTTTGGCTTCTTTCAGAACGGGGATGCCGGGGTCGGCATCTTTCCAGAGTGTGAGAAAATCTTTGTAAGCAGCGAGCGCGCGCACGCGGGCGGCGTCGGCATCCGCGCCCTGCGAGGTCCTCGACTGCAAGGCGTTCGCGCGCGCCAATCCCAGATGGGCCAACGCTCCCGTCCAGCAGTTCCAGACAATGCCATTGTGGTCGAGGAGCTTCTGAAACTCGCCGGCGGCAGCGCCGCCCTGTCCGGCTGCCAGGTATGCTTCTCCGCGTACATACACAGGATAGAGGCAAGAAATATTGTTGACGAATGGAATCAGTCCCAGACTGAGGACGGAAGTGCTTTGAAGAGCATTCAGGGCGATAGCCGGATTTTTTCTGTCCAGCGCTAATTGCGCCTGGATCGCGGGCAGCCAAAGCGACTGCACCTGGGTATCCAGGGGAAAGCGTTTGTTCAGGCTTCGCACGCTGGATTCGGCTTGAGCCACATCGCCCGCCATGGCGAACGCGAGTGCCGCTTCGACTTCAACTCCCTGACTCGCGGGAGCGAGTTTTAGGACCGCTGCCGCCGTCTTCCGCGCTTCCGCAGCGTACCCGTAAGCGGCATCGCGCAATGCGCCATTCTCCAGCCATATTGCCGCGTTTTCCTTGCTATCGGCGCGCATAGCGGAGTCCAGGGCCCGCTGAGTCAGTTCCCGCGCTTTGGCCAGGTGACCAGCATAGGCCTCAGTGTCGGAGGCAAGCGCAAGTCCGTAGTTCTCTTCGGGTCTGCCGGAAAACCATTTTTCCTGCTCCGCCATAGCGGCGGAGTCCGCGCCGAGAAACCCAAGCGCGTAGAGCGCATTGTGGAGCAGCAAATTATCGAGCTTTCGCGTTTGTGCCTCATGAATAATCTGCCGCGCTTCGTCGAAGCGCTGAGAGGCGAGCGCGTAGTTAGCCAGGTCGTCGTAAGGAACTACATGATCGGGGGCGAGGCGCAGGGCGTCGCGAGTTACCTCAATGGCTTTCTCATACAGCCCCTGCGAGGCAAAATCGGTGCCCAAACTGATATACCCTCGGAATTCGCGCGGGTAACTTGCAACCAATTCCTGACGCGTCTGCGCCGCTTTATCCAGTTCCCCAGTTACATTGCGGTAATAGAGGGCGGCGATCGCCAGCCTTTCGCGCTCGCTGGCATGTTCCCGCAACTGGAAGGCTTTGGTGAAGTATTCTTCGGCCCGACCTACCTCACCGAGACTGGAATAGTCCATGCCCGCCTCATCGTAGGCGATGGCGAAATTAGGATCGAGTCCGATGGCACGTTGAGCGTAAGGCAGGGCGGCAGCGGGGCCGTTTTCACGAAAGGCCTCCGCGCCCAGGCTGTACGCTTTCAGCGCTTCCAGCGAAGACGTGGTGGCCTCTACCAGAGGAACGTCAAATCTCTGCACGGTAGCCAGCGACTCGCCCAGTTCGCCGCGCAGCCTGGACGCCGCCTCGCCCAGCACGTTCAATACTTTCTCTTTGGACGCGGCCGTAACCTGCTGCTGCGCCAGCGTGTCCCCGTTCTGGCAGTTCACCGCTCTCAACCCCACCACATATTCGCTGCCCAGGCTGCCAATCGCTCCGGCAATATAGGCTTTGCTGCCCGCCCGTTGGCACAGCTCGCGGGTTTCGTCGGCCGTGAGTTTGGTGCCGGCGGGACGGGTCATGGTCCGCAAGGTCGCTGCCACCTTTTGGTCGGAGAGCACATTCAGGAAGGGTGACTGCTGCAACGAAACGACGAGCGCGGTCTTCAAGGTATCGTCAAACACCGGATCGCCAGTGCTGTTGGCGAAGTCGGCGAGAACGATGGTGTCCTTGTCGGTCAGGGGCCTGGTTTGGCGGGAGCGATAGTAAAAGCCTCCCGCCAGCAGTGCGGCACTCACCAAGACTACCGCGGCAGCCAGGGTCCGCTTGCGAAGCCCCGGGACCATCGCCGTCCGCTCCGGGCTGCGCCGATCGACTTGCCCCGCCAAATCGCGTCCGGCTATATCCCCGCTCTCAGCCACCTCGGCCGTGGGAGCGGCAACAAAGCAGGCGGCATAGCCGCCCTTGGGAATTTCGATGCGGATGGGATCCTGGCGGCCTTCGTTCTCGTAGTATTCCTGCAACTTCTGCCGCAGCCGCCGGGCGGCCATTCTGACCACCGGATCAAGCCGCGGATCGAACGAATCCTTCCGGTCGAATACATCGATTCCCAAACGGTACTCTTTGAGTTGGTCTCCTTTGCCCGCCAGGGTCTGCTCGACGGCGTATCGAAGAAAGCGTTTCAAGAGCTCGGAATCACGGAGAGATCCGGCGGCTAGAGCCTTTCCCAGCTCGGCGCGCGCGTCCGCCGCGCGCACGTCCGCCGGGGACGTGACGCTTTCCGGTCCCTGGCCGAGGACTGGCGTAGAAACATTCTCGGAGGTCGAAGAATCCACCCGGTTGCCCCCTATTTGCAATCGAAACGCCTTCGGGAGGAGGGTCGCTGAGGTCCAGCGCCCTCAGTTTACCGTAACTTTACCCCCAAATGCTTGTGGAAACGGCTTGGGCCGACGCAAAATGCGCCCTCGGGTCAGGCAGTGCCCGATCCGCGTAACCCAGCGACCCCGAGAAAGATCAGGAAAGAAACGGAGAAGACCATGCGATCCTTGATCAGCGCCCTTTGCGCCGTGCGTTCTTTTACCAGCCCAGCCACCGTAGCCCACTGGACTGTGAAAATTCTTTCACCTACCCTGGTTTTCTCCGCTTTAGTCTTTTCCTGTCCGGCACAGAACTCGGTGTTCGCTTCCCCCCAAGCAACCCAGCCGAAGGTTGCGCAGTCCAAAGCAGTTCAAAGCACGGGCCAACGTAAGGCCGTCCAGCCCCCGGCAGCGCAAACTGCCGCTCAACCGCACGTGGCTGCGCCTCCTGCCAACCCGCTCAACAATGTCACCCTGCCAGCCCCGCACCCGCAGACGGGATCGCGGCGAGCGCGCCGTAACCAGCCCGGCACGGCAGACACGTTTACTAACGCCGACGCCAATGGCCTATGGAGCGACGCCAATAACTGGTCTGCGGGAGAGCCTAATAGCAGCGACAATGTGCTGATTACAGGAACAGGGTCGGCGGCCGCGGCAACCCAGGACGTAAACGACACGGTCGACGATCTGGCTCTAAACTCAGGCGACAGCCTGGGTCTCAATAACGGCATCACCTTGACACTCGATGGAACCGCCGTCAGGAACGCCGGAACCATTAATTTGAATGCCAGCGCCGCCTATACGGGCCTCTACTTCAACGGCAACGTGATACTGAGCGGCGCCGGCACTGTCAACATGTCGGATGACGTTCACAACTACCTCCAGAACGGCAGTGGCACGTTCGTGAATCAGAGCACCATTCAGGGAACCGGCACCCTTTACCCAAGCGGAGACTCCTTTGCAAACTCCGGAGTCATCAACGCTACCTCGGCCGCCGGAAATCCCATCACGATTTCGATGGGAGGCCAGACCTTCACTAACACCGGAACTATGGAAGCCACCGGCGGAGGTGCGCTGGTTCTGACGGGCACAAACTACGCCAACACGAGAGGCACGATTGCCGCCTTTGGAGCCGGATCGACCGTCCAACTGAATCAGCCGACGATTACCGGCGGCACGTTTACCAGCAGTGGCGGAGGCGTGATTGAATCCACCGAGAACTACACCACGCTCGACGGAGTGACCATCAGCGCTGGCAGCACCTACGAAGCGACCAACGATTCGATCACAAACTTAGAAGGCACTATCACCAACAACGGTTCCATCCTGGTGCAGAACACGGGCAATGGCAGTTCCCTGGATGTTGCGAACAGCAGCGGGGCCACGCTGCAAGGCAGCGGTACCGTGACTTTGTCGGATGCCCCCTACAACTACAACTATATAGGCCTGAACAATGGAAATCTGACCAACCACAGCACCATCCAGGGAGCGGGTACGATCAATACCGCCAACAACGTTCTAACCAACACGGGCACGATTGACGCGACCTCGACTTCCGGCAATGCTCTGTTGATTCAGACCGGCGGCGCACCGGCAGGGGTCACCAATACGGGCATACTGGAAGCCACCGGCGGCGCGCCGCTGGTGCTCCAAGGGCTTTATAACAACACCAACGGCACGATCAAGGCAGTTGGCGCCGGCTCGACCGTCCAACTGAACCAACCGACGATCACCGGCGGCACACTAAGCTCCAGCAACGGGGGATTGATCGAATCTGTCGCAAACTATACCACCCTCAACGGAGTAACCATCAGCGCCGGCAGCACCTACGAGGTGGTCAACGACTCGATCACAAACTTAGAGGGCACCATCACCAACAACGGTTCCATCCTGGTGCAAAGCACGGGAAACAATGGCAGTTCCCTGGATGTTGCGAACAGCAGCGGGGCTACGCTGCAAGGCAGCGGTACCGTGACTTTGTCGGATGCCCCCTACAACTATATAGGCCTGAACAACGGAAATCTGACCAACCATATCACCATCCAGGGCGCGGGCACGATCACTACCGGCAACAACGTTCTAACCAACACGGGCACGATCAATGCGACCTCGACTTCCGGCAATATGCTGCTGATCCAGACCGGGGGTGCACCGGCCGGTCTCACCAATACGGGGACGCTGGAGGCTACGGGTGGCGCGCAAATCCAACTAAACGGTAACTACACTAATACCGGGGGCACAATCCAGGCGGTGGGTGCAGGTTCAATCGTCGAGTTGAACCAACCGACGATTACTGGCGGCACGTTCACCAGCAGTGGCGGTGGCATCATCGAGTCGCTGTACGAAACGAATCTCAGCAATCTCAGCATCAGCAGCGGCAGTACCGTCGTGGTCACCAACACCGGTTATGCCACTACTATCTCCGGCACCATCAGGAACAACGGCAGCATCCTTGTCGGGCAGGGCACAAACGGCAATGGCGCGCTCTTCGTGCCGAGCAACACCACCCTGAGCGGCAGCGGGACGGTAACGCTCTCGAACTCCAGCGGCAACTCGATCTTCGGCGGAAGCAATAACGCAGTGTTCACCAACGCCAGCACAATTCAGGGAGGCGGAACCATCGGATCGGGAAACATATTCGATCTATTTACCATTGTGAACAGTGGAAAGATCATCGCGAACCAGAGCACGCCGCTGATCATTCAGGGATATAACGCTTCTCCCACCGGGAGTGGATTGCTGAACACCGGCACGCTGCAAGCGACGGGCGGCGCCACGATGCAGATCGACCAGACAGGTGGCAGCGGTCTTTTCACCAACAACGGGACGCTGAATGTTGGAACGAGCAGCACCATGACGATTTCCGGCGGATCTGGATATTTCGCCAACTATGGCGGAGGCGGCAACACCTATTGCGCAGGGCCTCTGACCGGAGGTACTTACACGATCAGCGGAACGCTGAACATTAACGTCACTTCACTATGCGGCGGCAGCAACCAGCCCGTAGTCATTACTTCCAACGCCGCCAACATTACGCTGAATGGCACTGCTGCCGCGATTTATGGCAACGGAGTCAACGCTCTGAGTTGGGGTGGGACGGAGGGCGCATGGCTGCAAACCAACAACGCCGGCGCTACGTTGAGCCTTCAGGGAGGAGCGTCGGTGGCGGAATTCGCTTCTGGCTTCGTTCAGGACGCCCCGGCGTTTCAAAACTCTGGCACGCTAACGATTGGCAAGCTCAGCAGCTTCACGCTAGGGGGCGGCAACTGCGAATTCGGATGGTGTGGGGCGAGCTATACGCAGTTGAGCGGCGGCAAGATGACCGTTGACGGAACTCTCACTGTCAGCAATCCTGCACTAGCGGGGCCCGACAGCATCAACATTCAGGGAGGTTCGGTTTTTGGCAACGGCGGGACGATCTCCGGCGTCGTCCTCAACAGCAGCGGCAGTTTCAACATCGGCGATGCGCTGCTAACCCCCGGAAAGGTCAGAGTTAGCGGCACTTACCAGCAGACTTCCGGCGGGGCGCTCACCATCGACATCGGAGGCGCCGCGGCCGGCACGCAATTCGATCAACTGACCGCCACACAGTTCATGCTGGGAGGAACTCTAAACATTGATCTGATTAACAGTTTCGTTCCCACCGTCGACGAGTCGTTCGTAATTCTGACGGGAGGACCGGTGACCGGCACTTTCGCAACGGTCAACGGCGTGGCCATTAACAGCGGCGAGCACTTCGAAGTTGTTTACAGCACGAACAGCGTCGGGCTCAAAGTAGTGTCGGGCCAGGCGATGGAAAAGCCGAATCGCGCGCCCAGCTTCGCGCCGGAAAACCTCACCTACGCGGTGTTGAAGGCGCGCAGTTCCAATCAGATCGAAACACTCACCCTGACCAACAACCCGAGCGTGCCGCTGGCCATCCAGGACATGCTCCTCGACGGCCCGGCTGCGGGCGACTTCGCCTTCACTTCGGACTGCCCGAATACGCTGTTGCCCGGCGCCGAGTGCACCATCTCGGTCATGTTCGCGCCGGTAAAGGCTGGCGCAAGAACGGCCACGCTCGTCATCACTGACAGCGCGGGTCAGCAATCTATACCACTCAGCGGATTCGGAAGATGAAGTTGCCATTCTGTCGGCAGCGCCTCGTTGGAATTCAGCGCCGCCGGAAGCTGCGACGCGATTCGGCTGCCGGCCGAGGACTAGCGTGGAAACATTCTCGGAGGTCGAAGAATCGACCGATTGCCCCAGTGTGTAATACGAAGTGCTCCGGAAGGGCGGTCGTCTGCTGAGATCATGTCGGAGCTTGGACACTTCCGTGCGCATTGGGACTAAAAGGAAGTTGACGTTCGCCGCCGGCTGGATCCGTTTGGCCTTCGCCCATCATCCGTAAGATCACTTCTTGCTGAAGCAGACCTATCGGGTCCGAGCAGCTTTGAACTTTGGCCTTGACACGATTTCAGTCTCGACGCTAGCCTACCTCGCCCATCAATTCAGGAGAAAGAATGTTCACGCCACAGAGTCTGTATATTGCGCTGTTGATGATGTTCACAAGTGCCGTCTGCTGGGGATCGTGGGCGAACACGTACAAAGGAGTGAAGAATTATCGCTTCGAGCTTTTTTACTGGGATTATGCGGTCGGAATATTTCTGATTTCTCTTTTTCTGGCGTTCACGATGGGAAGCGCGGGGCACGATTCGTCGAGCTTTCTCAATAACGTTCACGCCGCCGACAATTCGAACATTGTGAATGCTCTCATCGGCGGAGCTTTATTTAATCTGGCCAATCTTTTGTTGGTCGCTGCCATCGATATGGCTGGACTGGCCGTCGCGTTTCCCATTTCGATTGGCATCGCACTCGTGGTCGGGGTTGTGCTGAGCTACGCGCTTCAACCCAGAGGCAATGCGGTCTTTCTGGCGCTGGGTGTTGCCTGCGCGTTCATCGCGGTGGTTCTGGACGGCAAAGCTTATGGAAGCCTGGCCAGCGCCGGGCGTTCGGTCTCGAGAAAAAGCGTGATTGTTTGCGTCATTTCCGGAGTGCTGATGGGATTGTGGGCTCCATTTATGACGCACGCGATGACCCGCGGCAATTCACTTGGACCATACAGCGCTGCCGTATTTCTGACTCTCGGCGCGCTGCTCTCCTGTTTTGTTTGGAATGTGTACTTCATGAAACATCCTCTCGTCGGCAAACCGGTGAGCTTCGCGGGATTTTTCCGCGGGCCCACGTCCGGACATTTGCTGGGCGTTCTCGGCGGATGCATCTGGGGCGTGGGCACAGTTTTCAATCTGGTTGCGGCAAGCTTTACCGGAGTTGCTATTTCGTACGCGATCGGCCAGTCGGCGCCGATGGTCGCGGCGTTGTGGGGAGTGCTCGCGTGGAAAGAATTTGCGGGCTCAGGTTCGCGCGCAAGAATGTATCTTGTGCTGATGTTCGTTTTCTATGGGTTCGCGATTCTGCTGGTGGCGCGAGCAAACGGATGAGCGCGTTCTTTGACATGCAAGAGAGCAGGGGCGTTGCTATTTTCCTTTAATGCGGCTGACGAATAGCTGCAGGAACCGGTCAGCATCCGAGGCCACGCAAACGCGCGCATTCGGCTTCAGGTAGTCGAAGCCTTCGATTACGTAACGATCACCGTGCAACACGTTTTTTTCGTTGTACCCCATGCGATTCGCGACCGTTTCTCCGCGCGTAAACTCGCCTTTCGTTTCTACGTCGACGTGCATCTCTTTCAGGGTCACTAATGTTGGGTCGAGAGCAACTCCTACTGCGAGGGGATCGTACATGGCCGCGCCGCTGTATCCGCTTTTTTCGCTGCGCGAAAGATAGAACTCACCCAGCTTGGAAACGAAGTCAGTTTCAGGACCGTGAGCGGATTGCAACTCCGCGAGTTCTTTGCGCGTCAGCAGCGTGCGCTCGCCGATATCGGAGCCAACCATGGTTACCATCCAGCTGGCATTGAACACAATCGACGCAGCTTCGGGGTCGTTGTAGATATTTGCCTCGGCTGCTCCGTCGACGTTGCCGCCGGAAATGGAGCCGCCCATGACGACAATATTTTTCACCAGCCCCGCAATCGACGGATCTTTCGAAACCGCAAGCGCAATGTTGGTGAGCGGTCCTACGGGAATCAACGTGATTTCATGCGGATATTTATGGACCATCTCGATGATGAGGTCCGGCCCAAAGCGGGGATCGACTTTGCATTTGGAGGCCGGCAATTCTATATCGGCAAGACCGTTTTGTCCGTGCCAATACTCCGCCGTAATCAACTTCTGATTCAGAGGATGTTGCGCTCCGGCGGCGACGGCGACATCACACCGGTTCGCCAGCGAAACAATCTTGAGCGCGTTTTCCAAACCTTGAGCCGCGACCACGTTGCCCGGGACAACAGTCAACGCCTCGACCTTAAACTCTGGTGAATTGAGCGCTAACAAAATCGCCAGCGCATCGTCCGTGCCGGGATCGGTATCGATGATGACGCGCCGCGGCGCAGACTGGGCGAAGGCGTTGGTTACGTTCGGTACAACGGCCACGATCAAAATAATCAGAACGGAGGAAAAACGAAATTGCTTCACGACAACTTCCTTTCTTGGATGACCACTTTTGAAAGACCAATGGCAGTCTTAACTTACAGCAACATGCCTGCGATGGACGCCGACATCAGATTCGCCATGGTTCCCGCGAGCATGGCGCGGATGCCAAGGCGGGCGAGTTCAGCTCTTTTGTTCGGCGCGAGCGCTCCGATGCCACCGATCTGAATGCCGATCGAACTCAGGTTGGCGAAGCCGCAAAGCGCGAATGTGGCAATGGTGAAAGAGCGCGGATCAAGCCCCGCTTTCATCGGCCCCAGCATCGAAAATGCCACCAATTCATTCAGCACCATGCGTGTGCCAAGCAGGGTTCCGATCAGACCGCAGTCACGCCAGGGAACCCCAATCACCCAGGCAATGGGCGCGAAGAGGGCGCCGAAAATCTTCTCGAGACTCTCTGGAAACCAGGCCAGCCAGTGATGGATTCCACCGAAGATGCCGTCCACCAGCGCGACCAGCGCCAGAAACGCAATCAGCATGGCAGCGATGTTCAAAGCCATATGCAGGCCATCGGTGGTTCCCCGCGCGACTGCGCCCAAAAGGTTTTCTTCCTTCTCGGCTTTCTCTTCGTCCTCGGGCATCACGACGCGTCCGGCGGTTCGCGACTGCTCGGTTTCGGGCACGAGCATCTTCGCCATCAACAGCGTGCCGGGCGCGGTCATAATCACCGCGCTCAGCAGGTGTTTGGGCTCGATGCCGAATGCGATGTAGGCCGCCATGATTGCGCCGGAAACGTGGGCCATTCCGCTGGTCATCACGGTCATGAGTTCCGAGCGTGTCAGATCGGGCAGAAACGGGCGGATGGTCACGGGCGCTTCGGTTTGTCCCATGAAAATACTGGCCGCGATGTTGAGCGATTCGGCGCCGCTGGCGCCCATTACGCGGGTCATCACCCATGCCGCAAGCTTAATGATGGGTTGCATGATCCCGAAGTGATAGAGCACGGCGAACAACGCGCAGATGAAAATGACGGTCGGCAACACCTGAAACGCGAAAAAGAAGCCGAGATGAGAGCTCTGCCGGCCGAGATCGCCGAAAACAAATTGCGACCCGACAAATGAATAATTCAGCAAACGTGTGACTACGTCGCCGGCTTTCTGAAAAACCCGCCGCCCGGCGTCGATTCGCAACACACATACCGCAAACGCGAACTGCAAACCTAATCCCCACGCCACGGTTTTCAGGCGAATGGCGCGCCGGTTGGTAGAGAATGCGTAGGCCAGAGCCAGCATCGCCAAAAGCCCGAGAATTCCAGTGTAGCGTCCCATTCAGTTTCTCTTTTCAGTTTCTCACTGTCAGTTTGTTTTGCCGGATTTTTCGATCACGCGATGGATCAACGGCCTTTTCTCGCGCGGCGGCGAATCCGCAATCTGGCAACTTTCCTCGATCAACTGCCTGGCCCTTGCCGCGCGGTTTTCCACGCGATAGTGAATGGTGGCAAGCGGCTCGCCCGCGGAAACCCGGTCGCCAACTTTCTTGTGAAGAACGATTCCTACCGCCGGGTCCACCGAATCTTCTTTGCGTTCGCGACCTCCGCCGAGAATGACGCAGGCCGTTCCAACCTGCTCACACTGTAGAGAAGCGAGATAACCGTTCTTCGGGCTGGGAACCGCCATTGTATGCGGCGCCCGAGGCAGTTTTCTGGGATCGTCGATGGTTCGGGGATCTCCGCCCTGCAATTCCACCATCTGCCGAAACTTCTCCAGAGCCTGGCCGGAAGAAATCAATTTCTCGCTCCTCTGTTTTCCATCGGCGACTGTACCGGAAACTCCACCGAGATACAGCATCCATCCCGCAAGCTCCAGGCAGAGTAGCCGCAGATCCTCTGGACCTCCGGCGCGAAGAACATCGACCGCTTCCACAACTTCGAGCGCATTTCCAATCATGTTTCCCAGCGGCTGATCCATATCGGTGATGAGCGCAACCGTTCGTTTGCCCATGCGCTCGCCGGTTTCCACCATAAGTTCCGCAAGAAAAACGGCATCGGCTTCTTTCTTCATAAATGCGCCGGAGCCGGTTTTGACGTCGAGCACCAGCGCCTCGATGCCTTCGGCGAGTTTCTTGCTCATGATGGAAGCGCAGATCAGGTAGGGGCTTTCCACCGTGCCGGTCACATCGCGCAGAGCATAGAGTTTGCGATCGGCAGGGGCGATCTCCGCGGTTTGGCCGATCATGGCGCAGCCACAAGTCTCGAGCACGCGACGGAACTGAGTTACAGAAAGATTCACGTTGAAGCCGGGGATGGATTCAAGCTTATCCAGCGTGCCACCCGTGTGACCGAGGCCGCGGCCGCTGATCATCGGCACAGCCACTCCGGCAGCAGCGGCCAGCGGAGCTAGCACCAGCGAAGTTTTGTCGCCAACGCCGCCGGTGGAGTGCTTATCGACCTTTTTCGCTGGAAGCGAAGATAGATCGAGCACCTCGCCCGAGTGCAGCATGGCATCGGTGAGGACGGCGGTTTCGACTTTTGTCATGCCGCGAAGAACAACCGCCATCAGCCACGCTGAAACCTGGTAGTCGGGAATTTCGTCGCGGGTGTAAGCGCTGATCAAAGACTCGATTTCGTGCCGCGACAACTCGCCGCCATCGCGTTTCTTGCGAATCACGTCAATGGCACGGAAGGTTTGTGCGGCCGAAGCTTGGCTCACTGGAGGCGGAATCCTTCGGGAAGAAGTTCGGTGATGTGAGCGTGCCTCGGTCCATTGGACCCATGAAAGAAGATGACGGCATCAGGGCCGAACTCATAAATTACCTGACGGCATGCGCCACACGGCGCGCAGGGAGCGCCCTTGTCATTGGCCACGGCAACTGCGCGAATCTCGATCTTCGGCCCCAATTGCGCGACCGCGGAGAAAATCGCGGTTCGCTCTGCACAATTGGTCATTCCATAGGACGCGTTTTCCACGTTGCAGCCGGAGAAGATGTCGCCGCTTGCCGTCAAGATCGCAGCGCCGACCCGGAAGTTCGAGTAGGGAGCGTGGGCGTTTTTCATCACATTCTTTGCGCACTGCAACAACTTTTCGCGCATGTCATCCGAAACAGTTATTTGGGGCATGACAAGAAAGTCTCGCACAGTCTTCGCAAAATTGTGCGCCATTGTAAACCCTCAGGGCGGGAGCGCGCGCGTTTTCTTGAAACAGGCGGCGGCGCGGCAGGCCAATTCAATCGGAATTGCTTTTGTCTGGCCTGAGGGCTAGCATAACTCCCGGCGCTTTTGTGCCATTCGGCAGCACACGATTTTGTTCGCGCGAGTCGTGTGCAGTTCCAAGTCTTTCAAATCTTTTGTAGATCCTTTGTCGCAGATCTTAAGCAGATCTTAAGGAGGTCCCGTATGGGCATCGCAGTTTCCCCGCAAATCCACCCGCGGGTTGCAGATTTTCTCGAGCAACCACGGAAAATGTTAATCAACGGCAAGTGGGTGAACGCCGCTTCCGGCAAGACTTTCCCCACATACAATCCTGCCACCGGCGAGGTTCTGGCCCGCGTGGCCGAAGGCGATCGTGAAGATATTGAGCAGGCCGTGAAGGCGGCCCGCAAGGCGTTCGATCACGGACCTTGGCGGCGCATGACCGCCTCGGAACGCGGACGCCTGATCTGGAAGCTCGCCGATCTTCTGGAACAACACACCGAGGAGTTCGGCTATATCGAAGCGCTCGACAACGGCAAGCCGCTGGCCATCGCGAAAGCCGCCGACGTACCGCTGGCAGTCGATCTGTTCCGCTACATGGCGGGTTGGGCAACCAAGATTGAGGGGAACACAATTCCAATCTCGGTTCCCTACACGCCTCGCGCAAAATATCTGGCCTATACCCTCCGCGAACCGGTGGGAGTAGTTGGACAAATCATCCCCTGGAACTTTCCGCTTCTCATGGCTGCGTGGAAGTTAGGTCCTGCGCTGGCGACAGGTTGCACCGTGGTACTGAAGCCGGCCGAGCAAACGCCGCTTTCCGCGTTGCGCCTGGGCGACCTGATTCTGGAAGCTGGTTTTCCAGAAGGCGTAGTCAACATCGTGCCCGGTTATGGCGAAACGGCTGGCGCGGCTCTGGCCGCTCATCCTGACGTAGACAAGATCGCCTTTACCGGTTCCACCGAAGTCGGCAAGCTGATTGTTCACGCTGCGACCGGAAACTTGAAGAAGGTTTCGCTCGAACTGGGCGGAAAATCGCCGAACGTCGTGTTCAAGGACGCGGACCTCGACGAGGCCATCCCCGGTTCTGCCAGCGCGATCTTCTTTAACCAGGGTCAGTGCTGCTGCGCCGGGTCGCGACTCTATGTGGAGCGGCCGGTCTACGACCGCGTGATCCAGGGAGTCGCGGAGAACGCCAAGAAAATTAAGGTGGGCTCAGGTCTCGATCCGGAGACGCAAATGGGGCCGCTGGTCTCGGAGGAGCAGTTGAAACGGGTCTGCGGTTACCTGGAAGCGGGTTTCTCCGAGGGAGCCAAGGCCATTGTGGGCGGCCACAAGGGTAGCGATAAGGGCTACTTCGTAGAGCCTACCGTCTTGGTCGACACTCGCGAGAACATGAAGGTAGTCAAAGAGGAAATCTTCGGACCGGTCGTGGTCGCGATGCCGTTCGACGATCTCGAGGAGATCCTGCCTCGGGCTAACGACAGCGAGTACGGGCTGGCGGCCGCGGTTTGGACACGCGATATCAGCAAAGCACATCGTGTGGCCGAATACCTGCGCGCCGGCACGGTGTGGATCAACTGCTACAACATCTTCGATGCGGCGCTGCCGTTCGGCGGATACAAGCAGTCCGGATGGGGGCGCGAGATGGGACACGACGTCCTCAACAACTACACCCAGACGAAAGCGGTGTGCGCGAGGCTGGCATAGCTGACTGAGCGCAATCTGAATACGCGCAAAAGGACGGCGGTTGAAGCCGCCGTCCTTTTGACTTGCCGTCGTCCTAACTTATCGCGGGCCCTGTTTCTTCCCCGTCCCTATCTCTCCATCAACAAAACTTTCTCCGCGCCGTCAACCTCGGTTAACTTCACTTCGATCACCTCGTTCATTGTTGTCTGGACGTTTCGGCCCACGAAGCTGGCCTCGACCGGCAACTCACGATGTCCGCGGTCAATCAGTACGCAGAGCTGCACTCGCCGCGGCCGCCCGTGCGAGAACAATGCATCCAGCGCGGCGCGCGTCGTGCGTCCGGTAAAGAGAACATCATCGACCAGAACAATGTTCTGGTCCTCGATGGAAATCCCGATCTCTTTTTCTTGTACCACGGGCTTGGGCCCGAGCGTCGATAAATCGTCGCGATAGAAAGTAATATCGAGCGTTCCGACGGGGACCTTGGCATTTTCGATGCGGGCGACGATCTTGCCCAGGCGTTCCGCGATCGGCACACCCCGGCGGCGAATCCCCACCAGCGCCAGTCGTTCGATACCGCCGTTCTTTTCCACGATTTCGTAGGCGAGCCGCACCAGCGTGCGATCGATTTCCGATGCGGACATCAATTGCGCTTTCTGGCGCAGCCCGGTATCTCGAGAAACATTTTCAGCATTCATGCCGTTGTGCCTCGTAAGAGTGGACTATTTCTCCTGAGCGTTTTCACCATGACAGCCACAGTGCGCAATTCGAACGTCGCGGCAGCAGGTCCTCACTGTATTCAACTCGTCTCTTCGCGGTCAAGCGACCGAGCCCACAGCAGCCACAAAGCGTTGCGCGAAACGGTAAACATCTTGATAGGAATTGTAAAGTGGCACTGGAGCAACCCGAAAAGTATCCCGCGATCTCCAGTCGCCAAAGATTCCTTCTCCGGCCAGACGCTCACAAAGCGATTGCCCACCACGGGGAACTCGAAGGGAAAGCTGCGCGCCGCGCCTTTCACTTTCATGCGGAGTGATGATGGAAAACGCAGCAGATTCAGCCTGATTCAACAGGAACTCCAAATAACCTGTGAGCTTCACGCTCTTTGCGCGCAAACTCTCCATGCCCACGGCGTGAAAAATATCCATCGACGCCCGTAGCGGCGCCAGGCTGAGAATGGGCGGATTGCTCAACTGCCATCCCTCGGCCCCCGCCATCGCCCGAAAGTTTGGCCCCATCTCGAAACGAGTCTGCTCCTCATGTCCCCACCAGCCGGCGAAACGCGGCAACGTTTCGGCATGCGCGTGCCTCTCATGAACAAAACAGCCCGCCACCGCTCCCGGCCCGCCGTTCAAGTACTTGTAGCTGCACCACACGGCGAAGTCCGGCCCCCAATCGTGGAGTTTGAGCCGCAAATTGCCGGCGGCATGCGCCAGGTCGAAACCGACCACGCAGCCCTGCGCATGGCCCGCCCGCGTGATGCGCTCCATGTTGAATGCCTGGCCGGTCGCATAGTTCACACCGCCCAGAAGGATCAGTGCAATCGACTCGCCTTCGTTCCCGATCAACTCTTCAATATCCTCATCGCGAAGGCAGGACTCATCTGGACGAGGCGTCAGTTCTATCAACGATGTTGCAGCGTCGAGCTCGTGAAATCCGATCTGCGATTTAATTGCATACTGATCGGATGGGAAAGCCGCGCGCTCGATGACGATTTTGTGTCTGTTACGCGTCGGCCGGTAAAACGAAACCATCATCACGTGCAGATTTACCGTGAGCGAATTCATTACTACAACTTCGACCGGCTTCGCACCCACCAGCTCAGCCGTTTGCTCGGTGACCAGCCGGTGATAGGGCATCCATGGATTTCGTGCATGAAAGTGTGCCTCTACGCCAAGCTGCGCCCAGTCGCGCAATTCCTGATGGATGGACTCTCTCGCCGTTTTGGGCTGCAGTCCGAGAGAATGGCCGCACAAATAAATGCAGTTGTCACCGCTTGCCGTCTTCGGAATCCAGAACTCATGGCGGTAAGTCGCCAGCGGGTCGCTGGCGTCCAACCGCATGGCAAACTCTTCGCCGGATTCAAAGCGGAAGTCGGTCACTGTGCTTGCACCAGTGGAGTGAGCTCGCGTTGAATCAAATCTCGAGCTTTGGTCCAGTCCAACTCTTCAACGCGATCGATGTTGCTACAAAGTTCGGTCAGCAAACGTTCTTGAGCCGCACCCCGGGCCAGCGCGAGCGAATACGGAATCCGATGGAAAGTCACCATCGCATATTTCGGCACAAAGAGTTGCGGATACTTAGCCTCGAGCGCCAACTCAACTTTCTTCCGAAATAAGAACCTGGGGTCCGCAACGCGGTCGCGCATCTCCGCGAAATTTTCGATCGCCATGGCGGCGATCGCATCAGTATTGATTTTCCGCGCTCTTTCGAACTCTTCGAAGACGCGCGCCCATCGCGGACCGAACTTGTCCAGCAATTCCGCCAGACAAACGCAGTCTTCAAATCCGCAATTCAATCCCTGTCCGAAGAATGGAACGATCGCATGCGCCGCGTCGCCCAGAAGCAGAGCTCTGCCCTCCACATGCCATGGGGAGCACTTGATCGTCACCATGGTCCCGGTTGGGTTGGCAAAATAGTTTTCCGCGAGCTGCGGCATCAGACGGAACGCGTCGGGAAAACGCGCCTGAAAGAATCGGGTCACGTCCTCTCGCGCCGCCAGGCTGGCAAAACTGTCAGCGCCCTCGAATGGCAGAAACAAAATGCACGCGAAAGTTCCGTCGATGTTCGGCAGCGCGATGAGCATGTAGTTGCCGCGCGGCCAGATATGCAGGGCGTGAGTCTCCAGCCGATGACGCCCTTCGGAATCCGCTGGAATGGTCAATTCTTTGTAGCCATAATCGAGATACTGTTGCGAGAAATTGAAGCGGTTCAGCTTCAGCATCTCCGCGCGAATGGGCGAGGCCGAGCCATCGCAGCCGATTACAACATCGGAAGCTACCGTTGTTTCGCCGCCATTGTCTTCGTTGCGCAATCGAAGTGCGCCCGTCTTCAAATCATATTCCGTGCAGCGTCGCTGAAAGTGAATTGCAACGCCTTGCGCTTCGGCTGCATTCAGGAGCTCCATGTTCAGTTCCGCCCGCGAGATCGAGTTGATGACCTCCTCTTCGTTTTTCCCGTACGGTTGGAAGGTAATCTCGCCGTTTAACCCGTGCATCATCCGCCCTCGCATCGGAATAATGATATTCCGCATGCGTTCCCACAACTCCGCCTGCTGCAATGCGAAAATGCCGCGGGTCGAAAGGGCGAGGTTGATGGAGCGCCCTGCATCAATTCGCGTTCGCCGCATATCGGCTCGGCGTTCATAGATTTCAACGGCCAATCCCCGTTTCACCAGCAGCATGGCCAACAGTGGGCCGTTCAGTCCGGCGCCGATGAGCGTTATTTTAGGAGAACTCATTCTCGTGTACGGGAAAAGGCGAAGCGAAAGACTCGCAGCTTCATTCGGCCAACAACGTTCTCGCCTCCCACAATTCGGGAAAGAATTTTTTATCCAGGGTCAGCTTGAGATACGAAGCTCCGGCAGTGCCGCCGGTGCCCATGCGCACGCCAATGACCCGCTCCACCAGTTGAATGTGGCGCAGTCTCCAACTCACCACCAACTCGTCAAACTCGGTGAGCCTCTCACACACGTCAATCCAGTCGCGATGATGAAGCTCATCGTTGTAGAGCGCCCTTACCGCGCGTGCTCTCGCTTGAAATTGGTCGCTCGCGCTCTCGTTCTCCCCGGCCGGCGCCAGTTTGCCGATCTTCCGCAAGGCCGCGAAGAACACGTCATGCAAGGATGGCTCTCGCAGCCGCCGCTCCAGCCGCGCGTGAGCCTCAGGCGTGGGCTTGTGGTAACGCAGCATTTTCTCATCTTTCAGCCCACACAGGAATTCGAGCTCCCGGAATTGCTCAGACTGAAATCCGCTCGCCGGCTCCAGCTTGTCGCGAAACGCCAGAAAATGCGTGGGCAACATGGTTTCCAGAATCGTGAATTGCTCCACCAGCACGCGCGTGATCTCGGTGCAGCGCCGCAGCAGCCGCGCCGCCTCATACACTCCATCCCACGAATTCGCGTTTCCGCTCACCGCGCTCAAATTCGCAACCACGGCGTCAAGGTCGTGCAACAGCTCCTTGAACCAGAGCTCGTAAGTTTGGTGGGTGATGATAAACAGCAACTCATCGTGATGTGGCGGAGAGGACTGCATATCCTGCAAGCTGAGCAACTCGGGAACTTTCAGATAGGAGCTGTAGGTAAGCTGGCGGGTTTCCACGGACTTTGGCGAACCAACTACGGCCGTTGCTTCCCTTTCAGAGATTTGATTGTCCGCACTACGGTCCAGTTCACGGTCGAGCCTGAGAAACTGACGTGCGTTTGCGCTCAACAGCCTGGTTTTCGTCGATTCCGGCAAGAGGCTCTCACGGATGAGCGCTCCAACCCGTTCTTCGCCCAGCGGAAACGGATAATCCGAGCCCAGCAGCACATGGTCCTCGCCCATTGTTACCACCAGAAATTGCAGCGTACGATCGTCGAACACGGCGGAGTCAACATTGATGCGGTTCAGATAATAGCTTGGCGGAAACTCACAATGACCACGCGCCACGGGATGATGATGCCACGCGTTTTCCAAGCGTCCCAGCAGAAAGGCAAAGCTTCCTCCGCCGTGGGCGAAGCAGATCCGCAGAGTCGGCGGCAAGCGGTCGAGAGCCCCGCTCAGAATCAGCGCAACCATCGAAAGCTGCGTCTCGGCAGGCATGCCCACCGTCCACGGCATCATGTAGTTCGGCATGCGCGAGGGCGCCATCATCTCCCAGGGATGTACCAGCACGGCGGCATTTTCATCGGCGCAGTGATGAAGAAATGTCACGATCCCGGGATCGTCAAGATTCTTTCGGCCAACGTGATTTCCGATTTGCACACCCAGATGTCCAGCGCGCATGCAGCGGCTGAGTTCCTTGCACGCCACATCAATATCCTGCAGCGGAACCTGGCACAGCGATTTCAGCCTGCCTTTTCCCTGGCTGCACAGATCGAGAGCTGCGTCGTTAAATAACTGCGCGCAATCTAGTGCGTGTTCCACGGGACGGCCGTAAGCAAACAACACGGGCGTCGCAGAAATCACCTGCAGGTCTACGCCGTCACGGTCCATCTCCTGAAGGCGAACCTCAGCATCCCAGCACGCGGAGTAAATGTGGCGGAAAAAACGGTCGCCGACCATGATGTCGGCCTTCCCCGGCTCCGTATGTTTGATCCACGGCCAGTTCGGCGTACCGAAGCGTTCGGCAAGATCAGGCCACGAGCGCGGGAAGAAGTGATTGTGAATGTCGATGACTTGCATGTCTACTTGCCCGGATGGACCGTGCCGCAATGCTTGCACTTGCGCAGACTTTCGTTGGCATAGAATTGCTCAAACAGCGGCGGCAAATCTTTCACCAGGCTTTTCAACCGGACTTCAGCGCGATGCACGCGCTGATAACAATTCGGACAATACCATTCGAAGCCGTCCAGAGCGCCCTCCGGCCGCGGCATCTCGACCACCACCCCGATGCTTCCGGCCTGCGTTCGCTGCGGCGAGTGCGGCACGTGCTTGGGTAGCAGGAACACTTCGCCTTCCTTGATCGGCACTTCCAGCGGCGGTTTCCCGGGCTGCTCCATCAGACGGAGAAAGATGTTGCCCTTCAACTGATAAAAAAACTCTTCCGTAGGATCGTCGTGATAATCGCGGCGCTGGTTTGGACCGCCCACCACTGTTACCATCATTTCTCCGTCTTCCCACACTTGCGCGTTTCCAACCGGAGGCTTGAACTTTTCTTTGTTTTCCTCAATCCAGGCTTGAAAATTGAAAGCCTTCAGACTCTTGATAGACGGCATTCATGGCTCCTCTGTCAGCGGCTTGTAAGCTATAGCTTTGATCTCGATGAGCAAGTGCGGATGCGGCAATTGATGTACGGCTACCGTGGTTCGTGCCGGACCGTCGTAGTTGAAATATTGCCCGTACACCTCGTTGTAGCCGGCGAAGTCGTTCATGTTCACAAGATAGGTCGAAATCTCCACCACATCTTCCAGTCCCGCCTGCGCACTCTCCAGAATATCGCGGATGTTCTCGATCACGGCGCTGGTCTGTACGCGAATGTCGAGCCGGGTTGTTCCGAACTCATCGGCCTCGGCGCCGGCAATCGTGTTATCGGCGCGGCGCGCGCTGGTTCCCGACACAAACAGAAAATCTCCGGCGCGCTTGATGTGCGGAAACTTGCCCCGCGGCAGCGCTTTTCCCTCGACGACTTTGCCTGCTGTTCTATTCATTTCTTCAACGCCGCGTTCAGCCACGGTTCTTAAAGCATCACAGCTGAATGCAAATATTGTTCAGCTCCGAATAAAAATTCAGTGAGTGGATTCCGCCTTCGCGTCCAATGCCCGATAGCCCCACGCCACCAAACGGCGTCCTCAGATCGCGCAAGAACCAGCAATTCACCCACGTAATTCCAACGTTCATGCTTTGCGCCACGCGGTGGCCTCGTTTGAGGTCACTCGTCCAGATCGAAGCTGCCAACCCGTACTTCGTGTCGTTGGCCATCGCGATCGCCTGCTCTTCCGAATCAAACGCAGCAATGTGGCACACCGGTCCGAAGATCTCTTCCTTTACGCACCGGGCCGATTCCGGCAAACCAGTATAGATCGTCGGTTGAACGTAGAATCCCTGGTCGCGGCCGTCGCCGAACTGAGGAACTCCGCCGCCGGTTACAACAACCGCTCCTTCTTCGCGCGCCAGCCGATAGTACGAAAGCACTTTCTCTCGATGCTGCGCCGAGATCAACGGCCCAAGCTCAGTGCTGCGATCCGTGGGCCAGCCCGCATTTAATCGTTCTGCCTTCTGCTTCAGCGCCTCGACGAATCGATCGAAAATGTTTCGTTCCACATAAACGCGTTCCGCGCACAAGCAGACTTGTCCCGTGTTGAGAAACACCGCTTCGGCCAATCCATCAACCGCGTTTTCAAAATTGCAATCGGCAAAAACGATCGCGGCATTCTTTCCGCCCAGTTCAAACGAGACCGGTTTCACGGCCGAAGCCACCGCTTGCATAATGGCCGCTCCAGTCTTCGATTCGCCGGTGAAGGTGACCGCGTTCACGTCGGCATGTTGCGTGAGAAACTCTCCCGCCGACCCCGGCCCAAAACCGTGAACCACGTTGTAAGCCCCATTCGGAATCCCCGCTTTTTGCATCGCCTCCGCAAGAAGCGTGGCTGTGGCGGGAGTCTCTTCCGAAGGCTTAACCACCACCGCGTTCCCGCAAGCCAGCGCCGGCGCCACTTTCCACGTAAGCAAAAGCAGAGGCAGGTTCCAGGGAGTGATTACTCCGACCACGCCCAGCGGCTTGCGCACCGCATAGTTCAGCGCGCTCTTCCCATCTGGAGTTTCGGTCTGAAACGCTTCCACCCCCGCCATCTTCACGAGATCGGCAAAGACGCGGAAATTGGCCGCCGCGCGGGGAACGTCAAGCCTCGAAGCTAGTGAAATCGGTTTGCCCGTGTCGGCAACTTCCGCCTGGACGAAGCAATCAAACCTCTTCTCGATTGCGTCCGCAACCTTGTGTAGTCGCGCCGCCCGTTCGCGAACTGTGAGCCCGCCCCATTCTCCCCGCAACGCGCGCCGGGCCGCGTGCACTGCCTCGTCCACTTGCTCCTGATCGGCTTCGGTGACTTGCGCGATTACGCTGCCGTCCGCCGGATTCACGTCCGCGAACTCGCGCTTGCCGCGTACAAACCGGCCATCAATATAGTTTAGGAATGACTTCACGAAATCCCCGGCAGGCCTCGCCAATCGTAGCAGGCGGCAAGAGCACGAGGCAATCTTGCGAAGGCTTCTTCTTAACTCCGCCGCTCTTCCAAGTAACGCCGCAGCGCGTCTTGCCACGCTGGCATTTCAATTCCGAGACGACGCAAACTCTCCGCAGACAAAACCGAATACGCGGGCCGCGCCGCAGGCCGTACAAATTGCTGGCTGGTTACCGGCCGCACAATCGTTGCCACGCCCAAGCCCCGCAGAATCTCAACCGCAAATTCAAACCAGGTACAGGCGCCCGCGTTCGTAACGTGAACGATTCCGTTCGCGTGCTCCCGGCACAGCCGGATGACGGCACGCGCTAAATCGACCACATAGGTTGGAGAGCCCCGCTGGTCATTTACCACATCGATCGCCGGACGGTTCGCCGCCAGTTTGAGAATCGTATCCGGAAAACACTTTCCGCCGGTTCCGAACAGCCACGACGTTCTCACGATGCAGCATTCCGGCATCAACTCGAGCAGCTTGATTTCCGCTTCCGCCTTGGTCCGCCCATAAACGCTCTGCGGATTGCGCGCGTCGCCGGTCTCATAGGGAGTCGTCTTCTTTCCGTCGAAAACATAGTCGGAGCTGAGGAACAAAAGTCTTGCGTTGACTTCTTTCGCTGCTCTCGCCACGCTCACCGCTCCGTCGCGATTCACTCGGAACGCCAACTCTGGATTGCCTTCGCATCCATCTACGTCCGTGTATGCGGCCGCCAGAACTACCCACTCCGGGCGCGCTCCCGCCAGCGCTTCGCGCACGCTCTCTTCATCGCGAATGTCGGCGTCGCGCGACCCAAGTCCAATTACGTCGTCCCCGCTCCACTCCCGCATGAGCGCTTTTCCCAGCAGCCCGGAGGCGCCAAAGATCGTGACTCTCATTTCAATGGTTTCCGCAGGTCAGTCAAAGACTTCGGCGTCGCGAAAGGCCACGCCGCGCTGGTCCCTCGCCGATATGATCGGTTCGCCGGATAGCTCCCAGCTAATTCCAAGGTCGGGATCGTTCCAGGCCAGCGTCCGCTCGTATTCTGGCGCGTAAAAGTCCGTTGCTTTGTAGAGCACGTGAGCCTTCTCGGAGATCACGCGAAAGCCATGCGCGAAGCCCACCGGAATCCACAGCATGCGCTTGTTCTCGCCCGACAATCGCACAGCCTCCCATCGGCCAAAGCTCGACGAACTCCGGCGCAAATCCACGGCCACGTCCAGGATTTCGCCATCGGCGGCGCGCACCAGCTTTCCCTGCGGTTGTTGAATCTGATAGTGCAGCCCGCGCAGCACATTGCGGCCCGAGCAGGAATGGTTATCCTGCACAAACTTTTCGTCAATTCCAACTGAGGAGAAAGCTTGTTCGTTGTAGCTTTCAAAGAAAAACCCGCGCTCATCTCCGAACACGCGCGGTTCGAGGAGCAACACGCCGGGTAGCGAAGTCGGAATTCTCTTGATAGCATCCATTCTCAGGCCAAGTACGCGAACTGCATTCATCTCAGAATACCTTTTCCCGCAGTAGTTGCAGCAGATAGGTTCCGTAACTGTTATTTTTCATCGAGGCGCCGATTCGCTCCACCTGCTCTGCCGTGATGTAGCCGGAGCGGTAGGCGATTTCTTCAGGACACGCCACCATCAACCCCTGCCGCTTTTCAATGGCTTGGATGTAGAGCGACGCTTCCATCAACGATTCGTGCGTGCCAGTGTCCAGCCACGCCATGCCGCGTCCCATTACAATGACTTCCAGTTCGCCGCGCTTCAGATACGCCTGGTTGACGTCCGTGATCTCCAGTTCGCCGCGAGCGCTTGGCTTCAGCGACTTCGCGATTCGCACCACCTGGTTATCGTAAAAATAAAGTCCGGTAACCGCGTAGCACGACTTCGGCTTGCGGGGTTTTTCTTCGATGCTCAAGGCCCGTCCGTGGTCATCAAATTCCACCACGCCATAGCGCTCCGGATCGTGCACTCGATACGCGAATACTCGCGCACCTTGAGTTTTCTGCGCGGCTTCTCGCAGGTCTTTGGCCAGGTCGTGCCCATAAAAAAGGTTGTCGCCCAATACCAGCGCGCACGCGCTGGACCCAATGAACGTCTCGCCCAAAATAAATGCCTGTGCTATTCCTTCGGGCTTCGGCTGCACTTGATACTGCAGCCGGATTCCGAACTGACTTCCGTCTCCCAGCAGCACACGGAATTTGGGGACATCTTCAGGAGTGGAGATAATAAGAATGTCGCGAATTCCCGCCAGCATCAGCGTGCACAGCGGGTAGTAGATCATGGGCTTGTTGTAAACCGGCAGCAGGCTTTTTCCCATCGCCTGCGTCACCGGATACAAGCGAGTGCCCGACCCGCCCGCCAGAATGATGCCTTTGTAGTTTGTGCTTTCGGAAGGTTTCATGATGCCGGATGATCTTACCCTGCGGCGCTCAACTGCGCCGCGGTTCCGCTTCTGGCGAATAGTGGGTTTCAATCCATTTGCGATAACTTCCGCTGGTCACGTCACGCACCCACTCTTCGTTCTCCAAATACCACCGCACCGTCTTGCGGATTCCACTCTCGAACGTTTCCTTTGGCTTCCAGTTCAATTCCCGCTCAATCTTGCGTGCGTCCATAGCGTAGCGCCGATCGTGCCCGGGACGGTCTTTCACGAATGTAATCAATTCGCGGCGCGAAGCGCCGCCGCGCGGCGCAAACTCATCCACCAGATCGCAGATCGTCTCCACGATCTCAAGATTCTTCTTCTCATTCCAACCACCGACGTTATAGGTTTCGCCGGCGCGCCCGCGCGCCAGCACCGTAGCGATCGCCTCGCAATGGTCTTCCACATAAAGCCAGTCACGCACGTTCTGCCCATCGCCGTAAACCGGCAGCGGCTTGCCGTCGCGCGCATTCAGAATCATCAGGGGAATCAACTTCTCCGGAAACTGAAAACGCCCGTAATTGTTGGAACAGTTCGTGGTCAGAGTCGGCAAGCCGTAAGTGTGGCGATAAGCTCGCACCAGATGATCCGACGCCGCTTTCGATGCCGCATAGGGACTGTTTGGAGCATAGGCCGTGGTCTCACGAAACGGCCGGTCGTCAGGCCCCAGCGAGCCATACACCTCGTCGGTCGAAACCTGCAGAAAGCGAAAATCAGCGCGCTCGCGTTCGTCCAGACCTGGCCAGTACGCGCGCGTTTCTTCCAGCAGCGCAAAGGTCCCATCGACATTGGTGCGGATGAAATCATCCGGCCCGCGAATGGACCGGTCCACATGGCTTTCGGCGGCAAAGTGGACGATCGCGCGTGGCCGGCAACGTTGCAGCAAACTTCGAACCAGACCGCGGTCTCCGATGTCACCATGCACAAACTCATACCGCGGATTGCCGGCGATCGCATCCAGGTTGCGAAGGTTCCCAGCGTAGGTCAGACCATCCAGATTCACAATCGAAGCCGCATCCCGCTCCATCCTCTGCAGAATGAAGTTCGATCCGATAAAGCCGGCGCCTCCCGTGACCAGAATGGTGTTCTGCATGAAGTAGAAACATGTTACACGGACGATGGCCGTCCGGGTTAGGCGCATTCCTCGGACGTTTCGATTTCCGCACGCGGTCCCGCAAACTCATTTTGGCCTGCCGCCGCCGCTCGTTCTCCCCTGCGGATCAGCATGATCGCTCCCAGAATCGCCACCGAGGCGAGCGCCACGCGCATCGTCAAAGCCTCTCGCGCCAGCAGCCAACCCAACAGCACTGCCACTACCGGATTCGCATACGTGTGCGTCGCCACCAGCGCCGGTGGGCACCGCTGCAGCAGCCAGGTGTAGGCCGTGAACGCCACCACCGATCCGAAGATGATCAGATAGCCAAGCCCGAACAGCGACCGCAGCGAAATGCTTGCCCAGTGCGTGTGCTGGAACTCGCCTGTAACTCCCGCCGCTGTCAGCAGCATGGCTGCGCCGCAGATCGTGGGCAGCGCCGTGCGCCCCAGCGCGTCGGAAGGCAGTTTGAGTTTTGGCGAAAGGACCACGCCGACCGACCACGACAGCGAACCCAGCAGCACTGCCAGCAACCCCAACAGGCTTGAGCCCTTAACCGTGAGTTCCGCTCCGGTAAGCATTGCCACGCCGACCACGCCCAGTCCCAATCCCATCGCGCTCAGCCGGCTGATCTTCTGCTGCCCCATCATCCAGGCCAGCACCAGAATAAACATCGGCTCGGTCGCGATCAGCAGCGCCGCCAATCCCGATCCCACGTACTGCTCCGCCCAGTGCAGGGTTCCGTGGCCGATCAGAAAGAACAGCGCGCCCAGCGCGAAGCCAGCAATCCAGTTCTGGCGCGTCGGACGAAATCCGCGGGCCCACGCCCAAGTCAGCATGATCGCGCCTGCAATCGAATGCCTGATCCCCGCCGTCACCAGCGGCGGAATCGTTTCCACCGCATAGCGGATCGCCAGATACGTCGATCCCCATACCAGGTAAATCGCAGCAAACGCCAGGCCCAGCTCCAGGGCATATCCAGCTTCGCGGGCGGTTGCGGGTTTGCGCGGTGCGGACACAATCACGAGTCTACCTCCAAGTGTTTATCGTCTTTCCGTTTCGCAAAAGGACTTTGACTTGGGCTGATCAATCGAGAGACATAGCATAACCGCTCGGCCGCGGAACTGCTCGCCTCTGACCCGGTCGGTCTGTGGATGAAGTGCTGGAAAGCGCCAAAGTGGTCACGATGGTTGCGCTAGAAACAGGCAAGCAATTCACGTCGATGCCCCTCCACAAGAAGCTTTGGCGATGAGCGCTGAGCATCAAGAGAGAAATGGATGGTCAGCCTAGCGAAATTCCGGAGTGATGGCGGGCCGCCCTTGGATTTCTCCGTCGCGCAGCAAGCGCGGAAAGGAGCCCCGCGGATCTACCCACGCTGGACTCCTTCGGGATCCAACTCCTTGCAAATAAGTGGCGCCTGCCTTAGCGTGCGGGCTGGAAGTCGGCCTCGCCGAACTGCCATAACAGAAACGACATTTCGTCGGCGAACTCGAGGTCGTGCTGGCTGCGAGTCGAACCCATGCCGTGGCCGGCGTCGTAATCCACGCGCAGCAGGATGGGCTTTTTGCTGGAAGTGGAGGCTTGCAGCCGCGCCGCCATCTTGGCGGGCTGCGAAGGATCGACGCGCGGATCGTTGATGCCCGCGGTGAGCAGCACGCCCGGATAAGCCGTACCGTTTTTGACGTGTTGATAGGCGTCCATGGCGTAAAGGCCTTTGAAGCCGTCTGGAGTTGTGACGGTACCGAACTCCGAGATATTGGGCGGACCGTTGGGAGTGAACTCCATGCGCAGAGCGTTGGAGCAGCCCACGCGGATCAGCGCTCCGGCGAACAGGTCGGGCCGCTGCGTGATGGCCCCGCCGATCAGAATGCCACCGGCGCTGGTGCCTTCGCCGGAGAGACGATGCGGACTCGTATACTTGTTTGCGATGAGGTATTGGGCGCTGGCGATGAAGTCGTCGATGGTGTGCTGCTTGGTGAGTTTGTAGCCCGCGCGATACCACTCTTCACCGTATTCACCGCCGCCGCGGACGTGGGCGAATGCGATCACGCCGCCGCGCTCCAGCCAAGCCAGCCAAACCGGATCGAAGTAGGCGTCGTAGGAAATGCCGTAGGCGCCGTAGCCGACGAGATGCGTGGGATGGTTGCCATCCAGTTTGAGGTTTTTAGGGCGGATGATGGAAAGCGGAATCATGGTGCCATCGTCGCTCTTGGCCTTTACTTCCACTGACTCATAAGCCGATGTATCGATCGGCAACGGCGGTTGGATTCCCGTGTCGCTGACGGTTTTTTGCTTCGCATCGTATTTCATCCAAAGCGGAGAAGTAGTCCAGGAAACGACGTGGACCAGAGCGCCGGCTTCGGTGGGCGTGACCGAAATGTCGGCCACAGATTTGCCTTCGCCCGCGGGGATGGGTTCGATTCTTCCGTCGAAGGAGAGACGCCTCATCCGGCCAATGCCCCCGTCAAGATCGCGGATGTAGATGCCGTCCGCGGCCACGTCGGCTTCCTGGATTACGACTTCGCTCGCGGGCACGACGACCGTGGCGTGGGCGACCTCGGGATCCTTGAGGCTGGTGCGGACGACTTCGTAGCGCGGCTTGTTCTTATGAGTGAGAAGGTAAATGTCGTCTTTGTAGACGTCGTAGCGAATCACGGCGTCATCCACATCAACGAGCTTTTTCCACGCGACGACGGATGATTTCAGCTGATCGAACGGAACGTAGTAAGCAGTGAGCTCGTTCTGGGTTCCGTGGGCCACGAGGCCGAAGAAATAGGGCGAGGCCGGCGAGAAAGTGACGAAGCTGAGGTCGTTATCGTCGATTTTGACGTCTGGCGAATAACCGTAACCGAAGATGAAGCGATCGTGGTCGGGATCGTCGCCGAGTTGGTGAATGTAGACGCGGCTGCGCTGCTCGAAGGCGGTCTTGGGCATGTCGGGCGTAACCTTCTGCAGGCGGTTGTAGACGAACGACTTGTTCCCCGGCAGCCAGCCAATGGCGCCGAAGCGGGCGCGGTCGATCGCATCGGGGAGCACCTTGCCTGAGGCCGTTTCGAGAACACGAATGACGCTATTTTCCGAACCTCCGGGCGAGATGCCATAGGCTACGAGCGCGCCATCGAGCGAGGGCTGAAAATAATCGATGGAATAGTGGACGCCGTCTTTCGTCAGAAGTTCGGGATCGACGAGCAGGCGCTCTTTGGCTCCGGTGCTGTCCTGAACATAGAGCTTGACGTTGTCGGCGCCGACATCGGCTTTGAGATAAAACGTCTTTCCGCCCCAAACCTGCGTGCCTCGGACCCGGGTGCTCGCCGTATCCAGAGCCTTTACCCGCGCCAGGAATTTCTCGCGTCCCGGGATGCCGGTCAAAGTGGAGCGGGTGTAGTCGTCCTGCGCCTTCAGCCACTGCGCGACTTTGGCGTCGTGCCAGTTCTCAAGCCCGCGATAGGGGTCGGTGATACTCTGGCCGTAGAAGACTTCGGTTACGTCGTGACGCTCGGCGGGTGGAGGTCCAGACTGGCCTCTGGATAGTGAGGGCGCGACGCACGCTGCAATTACAGCCGAGGCAAGGGCGATGTGGAAAGAAAGCGCGGTCCGGGCTTGAGGAAGTTCGCTGGACGGCATTGTAGGCTCCTGTTGGGACCTGAACTTAGGATGGATTCCTCGACTGAGGATGATACCAGACGGCGGCGGACCCGACCCTCCCAGGCGGGGTTGTTACCTTCGCTTCGACCAGCTTCTTGACACTGCGCCCGCCCCGAGCGAGACTCCAATTATTGCCGTTCGAAAGTTGACGGGCATTCTCTCGCGACGCCGGGCCGGATTGCGTCACATTCTGCCGGTTCACGAGATATAGCAGCACGCTTGCGCCATGGATAACCGCTCAATTCTGGATCGCAGTTCTACATCGCCAGCGGCGGAGAAGGATGTGCGGGACAAAAGCGCAAGCCGGAGCGCGACTGCGGGCGTTTCGTCGGGAATCGCCGGGGCGGATGCATTGAACGCGGCAAGCGGGTCGAGTCCTGCGGCTTCTCCGTCAGCCGAAGAGGGGCTGCGGTTTCCCGGCGAGGACGCCGGCCGTTCTCTCGCGGAAGTGGCGCAACGGGACCTCGATGCCGCATTGCAGCTGCTGGCCGAGCGCGCGAAGTACATTACCGGCGCAACAGGAGCGGCCATCGCTTTGCGCCGCGGCCAACTGCATGACATGCTCTGCCGGGCCAGCGACGGTGCAAACGCGCCGGAACTGGGCGCGCTGCTTTCGACCGAACAAGGACTTTCGGGCGAGAGCGTGCGCACGCGCAAGCCGCTGCGCTGCGACAATGCCGAGACCGACGCGCGCGTGAACCGCGAGAGCTGCCGTGAGTTGGGCATCGCGTCAGTGGTGATTATGCCAATCTTGAGCGGGGAGCAAGTGCTGGGCGTTTTTGAGTTGTTTTCCGAGAAGCCCAATGCCTTCGATGAGCGCGATCTCTCGGCGCTCGAGCGCCTGGGAGAAATGGTGGAAACGGCGGTGGCGCATGCGGTGGCAGCGCAGCTGCTGCCCGGCTTGCGTCCGGTTACGCCTGAGAGCAGCGTGGTGAACGCTGAAGCGAGCCAGCGCGAGGCAAGGCCTGCGGCATCCCGTGCCGAAGCTGCGCCTTCGACTCCGTCTTCCTCAGTTGGGTCTGCCTTGGTTTCACCTGTCGCGGCGGAGCCTGCCGCATTTCCACCTGCGGCAGTCGGGCCGAAGGATTCGGCTGGGAAAGACGAGACTGGGAAGAAGCCGCTGTTCTGGACGGCACCAGTGCGCGCCGAGAGTGCGTCGCACCCGGCTGCGGGGGACCCCAAGCCTGTCACGGTTCCGCCGGGACTGAGCAGTCTGCAGAAGTGCCAGGCTTGCGGCTTTCCCGTGTCCAGGGGACGCGTGCTTTGTGTGGAGTGTGAACAGAAGCAAAGTCGCGGGGAGCAACTTCCCCAGCCGCCGCTGGCGACCAATGCCGCGGAAGAGCGAGATCGGCAAAAGCCTGTACCGGAGGCGGAGATTCCGCTTGCTACAGCGAATGTTCGGGCGGGCGCTGTCGCCGCGACGGTTCCTTCGGTTGCGTTACAAAACCAGCCCGCAGTTTCGCTGCGTCACGAGGCTTCTGCGCCGATCCCCAACGCATTGGCGACTGCCGGCTCCCCCCACTTGGCGGTCTCTTTGCCGGATGAGGCTGTCGTTACGAAAGAAGCGGAGGTCGAGCAAAAGACCGCAGCCAAGCCTGAAAGATCTGAAAGTTCCGTACCTGCGTCCGATTCCGGACCGTCTTCCGACAACCGGCCGACGTTGTTCGAGGCCCCGGCTGAGCCTTCCCGATCGTGGCTCGTGGCCAACAAATACCTACTGGGAGCAATGCTGGTGGTCGTGATCGTCGTGGCAGCCATTGTATGGCTGCGGTAGCTCTCGACCTTAATCTTTGACGTTTAGTCTACGTTCCTGTCTGCATTCCTTCTGGGCGAGTTTCCCGGCATGTCGATTTCTCGCGGGTCGGCCGAAGCGGCGTCCCCGCCTGCAGCGGCTCCTGCAGCTGCTTCTGCGTATGTCTCGCGTTCATTGTCGCGGTACAAGCCAAGCGATTACAATCCGTGTCCTGAGCTTTGGAGGGCTGACTTGCAACACTCGATGTCTGCAGTGCTGCGCCGTTGCTTTGCATTTGTCATTTTGACCGCGCTGGCTGTTGCGCAGACCGCCGAACAGCGCGCGGCCCGGTATCTCGATTCTGTGCGCAAGCAGCCTCCGTTGCTGCTGGCGTTTTTGCGCGACCTGCCCAAGGGCGGAGATCTGCACAACCATCTGGACGGAGCCATCTATGCCGAGGATCTGATCGACTTCGCGGCCTCGAGCGGGCTGTGTGTGGATCGAACGTCTTCGCTCCTGATCGCGCCGCCATGCGATCCGTGCGAAAACTACACCGCCAAACCTGCGGCGCAGTGCGCCTACGGCGATCACGTGCTTTACGGCCAGATGATCGACGCGTGGTCGATGCGGAACTGGAGGCCCGGCGATGAATCGGGCCACGATCACTTCTTTGCCACGTTCGACAAGTTTAGGCTGGCTTCGCACTTGCACGCAGCCGAGGGAATTGCGGCAGCCACGAATCGCGCGGGCATGGATCATTTGCAGTACGTGGAGTTCATGCACACCGCCGATGGCGGCGCGACGGTGCAACTCGGAATGAAAGTGGGATGGGAGCCGGACTTTCCCAAGATGCGTGACAGGCTGCTGGCTGGCGGTTTGAAGGATGTAGTTGTGGAAACCAGCAAGAAGCTCGCAGCCGACCAAGCTCGCGCGTTGGAAATTCTCAAATGCGGCACGCCCGAGGCCGCGCCCGGATGCAACGTAACTGTGCGCTATCTTTATCAAGTGCTGCGCGGATTGCCGAAGGAAGTTGTGTTCACGCAGATTTTGCTGGGCTTTGAGCTGGCTTCGTCGGATCCTCATTTTGTCGGATTGAACCTGGTGATGCCCGAGGATTGGTATGTGCCCCTCCGCGACTTCGATGAGCACATGGCGATGCTGGATTATCTGCACGGCATTTATCCCAAGGTGCACATCAGCCTTCACGCGGGCGAACTCGCGATGGGCCTGGTGCCACCCGAAGACTTGACGTTTCACATTCGCGCGTCAGTGGAGCAGGGTCACGCCGAGCGCATTGGACACGGCGTGGATGTGATGAATGAGAAAGATCCGATTAGGTTGCTCAAGGAGATGGCTGACCGCAACGTGCTGGTCGAGATCTGCCTGACCTCGAATGATCTGATCCTGGGGGTGAGTGGGGACGACGATCCCCTGCCGGTTTATATGAAATATGGCGTGCCGGTGGCGCTGGCCACAGACGATGAAGGCGTGTCGCGATCGGACATGACGCATGAATATCTCCGGGCGGTGGAAACCTACCATCTCTCGTATGCCGACTTGAAGCGCATGGCGCGGCAAGGCCTGGAGCACAGCTTTTTGCCGGGAAAAAGTTTGTGGACGGAGACTAAGCCGATGTTTCGCATGGTCGCGGCGTGCTCCGCCAATCCTGCGAATGTCGGGAAATCCTCCGCCGATTGCGAGAAGTTTCTTTCGGCAAACGAACGGGCGCGCATGCAGTGGAAACTGGAGCGCGAGTTCGCGAATTTCGAAAAGAAGTATTAGCAGCGCTGAAGAGACTGAGTCGCCCTCTTATGGACGAACAATTCACGCTCGCGGAAACGGCTGCAAGGTCTGTTTTAGAACGGACTCCGCTGCGTCCACGGATTGGTCTTGTTCTCGGTTCGGGCCTGGGCGGCTTTGCCGATTCCCTCGACGACGCGGCGCGAATCCCCTATGCAGAGATTCCCGCGTTTCCGCGCTCGACTGCGATCGGCCACGCCGGACAGATGGTGGTTGGCAACGCGGGCGCCGTGCCTGTGGCCGTGATGCAGGGGCGTGTCCATCTTTACGAAGGTTACACGGCGCAGGAGGTTGCATTTCCGATGCGAGTATTCAGCCGCATGGGAATTCGCTCCGTCATTCTTACCAACGCGGCGGGCGGAATCAATCTCAGCTATTCGCAGGGAGCGCTGGTGCTGATTCGCGACCACATCAATTTGCAGGGGCAGAATCCGCTGACCGGAGCCAATGACGACCGCTTCGGCATGTGCTTCCCCGACATGACGCAAGCCTATGCGAGGGCGTATCGCGAGATGGCGCGCGAGGAAGCGAACAAGCTTGGGACGATGCTGCACGAAGGCATTTATGCCGGACTGCTGGGGCCGAGTTACGAGACTCCGGCGGAGATCGAATACTTGCGCAGGATTGGCGCGGACCTGGTGGGAATGTCAACCGTTTGCGAGGTGATCGCGGCGCGGCACACGGGAATCAAAGTATTGGCGATCTCCTGCGTCACCAACATGGCTGCGGGAATTCTCGATCAGCCGCTCTCGCACGCCGAGGTGATGGAGACCGGAGAGCGGGTGAAGACTACGTTCGAAGCTTTGCTGCGAGCCGTGCTGCCGCGCGTGGCGCAGGATATCGGTTCGTAGCCTTCGGTCGCCGCGGAAATGCGAGCTCCCTCGAAACTCATTTTGCTGCGCGCGGAATTGAGAATTCCACCGGCGGAATTATGCCGTAGGTTGCGGAAAAGCTGTCCTGATTTACGGCCAGCGCCAGATATCCGCGCGAGTCGATATAGAACAATGGTTGCTTCAGCGGCACATCGCTGAAAGTATTGACGAACTTCATCGTCATTTTCTTTCCGCCCAGTTCCACTGGAACATCCTGGCCGTGCTGGTAGCCGAGTTTGAAGAAAACGCCTTCCTCGACGTTGGTTACCAGGTTGCCGAATGGGCCGTCGGTGGCAATTACTTCGCCGGTCAATCCATGATCGTCGAGCTTCGCCGCTTTCAAATTCAAGCGCACAAGATTCTTGATCGGGATTTCGGGACCGACTGTGGTCCAGTCGTCGCCGCGGGCCAAATGCGCGCCGGCCGGCGAGAAAACATCGCGGCCGTGAAAGGTGGAGGAAAGTTTGGCGCCGATCATCCAGTTGGTATTGGTGATTTCGCGCGCCGCTTCGATGCCGTCGCGCTGCTCGATCAGCGTGAGCAGGCCGTTATCGGGGAGCACGAAATATTGTCCGCGCTTCGATTTGGCCACGATGGCTTTGCGCGCGCTGCCCACGCCGGGATCGATAACCACCACGAACACCGTTCCCGCCGGATAATAGGGCGCGGCGCCGTCAAGAAAACGTGCGCCATCGAGAATCGAAAACGGCGTGACCTGGTGGCTGAGGTCGACGATACGAACGTCCGGCATGATCGAATACATCACGCCGCGGCAGATCGCGACGGAGTCGTCTACCACTCCAAAGTCGGTCATGAAGACGATGGTCGGCGGATATTTCTGAGTTGGCTCGCTGGCGGCCAAGATGGACGGGGCAAAAGCCGCCAGCGAAACGAGAGCCAACAGTGCCGGAAGAATTTTTCGCTGATGCATGTGAGCGCGGCGGGATGAATTCATCGCGTGCATTCCCTGGAAAATATTTCAAATTAAAACCGGGATTCCGACTGAGGCGCAATTGTAAACGGAGAAGGCTCAGAACGGAACGACGTGGGTAAACAGAATCAGGGACAGCCCAAGTGACTGTCCCTGACGGGTTGTGCTGGTTTCGATCCTATCGCGCCGCTAACGCGGGCTCGTGGACTGCCTTGCCGGACTTGAAGGCTTCGTAACGGGCGTTGATTTCGTCCCAGTTGACGACATTCCACCAAGCCGCGAGGTATTCGGGACGGCGGTTGTTGTACTTGAGATAGTAGGCGTGTTCCCAGACGTCGTTGCCGAAGATGGGATGGAGGCCTTGCGAGATCGGATTGTCCTGGTTCGGCGTGGAGATAATTTGCACTTCGCCGCCCGTTTTTCCCGCGAGCCAGACCCATCCCGAGCCGAACTGCTTGACGCCGGCATCGTTGAACTTGGTTTGAAAATCCTTGAAGTTGCCGAAGGCTTTGGTGATAGCTTGCGCGATGGGGCCGGTAGGATCGCCGCCTCCTTTGGGCTTCATGATCTTCCAGAACATGGTGTGGTTGACGTGGCCGCCGCCATTGTTGCGGACCGCGCCGCGAATGTCTTCGGGAATGGAGTTGAGGTCACGGATGAGGTCTTCGGGACTCTTCTTGAAGAGGTCGGGATGCTTCTCCAGCGCGGCGTTGAGGTTCTTCACGTATGCGCCGTGATGCAGGTCGTGATGGATGGTCATTGTCTGCTTGTCGATGCTGGGTTCGAGCGCCGCATAGTCATACGGCAGGGGCGGTAGTTCATGAGCCATGATTGTTTCCTCCAGATTTTCTCGATCTCTAGTTTCTGATGACGGGATCAGGGGTACGGATTCAGACGGAAATTAGTCTCCCGGGTCAAAAATTGGATGACGGGAATCTCGTCGTGGTTGCGACAAAAGATGATCTTACACCCACGCGGTCAGTTGCCGGAGATTTCGACCTTGGCTTGCGGTGTTAATGGTCGAGTCGGGCGTAGTTTGGGGGCGAGCCAGGCGACAACCCGATAGAGCAGAAGCAGAGCCAGAACGAAAGCGTATTCGAGCGGTTTGCGGAGATCGGCTTTGACCAGCCAGATGTAATGAATGACTCCGGCGGTCGCACTGAGATAAATCAGGCGATGCAGCCATTGCCAGCGTTTCCCGCCGAGGCGACGAATCCAGCCTTTGGTGGAAGTGAGGGCCAGCGGAATCATGAGGACAAAGCCGGTGAATCCTGCGGTGATGAAACGGCGCTTGGCGACATCAGCGAGCATGGCGTGGAAGTCGAAGAACTTGTCGAGCCAAACGTAAGTGAGGAAGTGGAGCGTGCCGTAGAAAAAAGCGAACAGGCCGAACATGCGGCGGAGGTTGATGAGCCAGTACTGGCGGGTGAGTTTCCTCAGCGGCGTGATGGAAAGAGTGACGAGGAGAAAAATAAGCGTCCAGTTGCCGGTGGAGTGCGTGATGAACTCGATGGGATTGGCGCCTAGACCGGCGTGAAAAGCCTTCCACACCAGCAGCGCCAGCGGAACCAGCGCGGCGAAGAAGAGAACGGGCTTGAGGTAGCGAAGCATACAATACAAGTTCGGATACTGGATGTCTCAGCGGCCGCTAGAAATTCTTGCGTAGATCCATGCCGTTGTACAAGCTGGCCACCTGGTCTCCGTAGCCGTTGAACATCAGCGTGGGGCGCTTGAAGAATTCGCCCAGACGGCGCTCTTTGGCCTGGCTCCAGCGCGGGTGGTCAACGGTCGGATTCACGTTGGAATAAAAGCCATATTCTCTGGGAGCGGAGATGTTCCAGGTATTGACTGGCTGCTTTTCAGTAAAGCGGATACGTACGATCGCCTTGGCGCTCTTGAAGCCGTATTTCCAGGGCACCACGATCCGCAGCGGAGCGCCGTCCTGATTGGGAAGGTCTTCGCCGTACATGCCAAAGCAGAGTAACGCGAGAGGATGCATGGCTTCATCCATGCGCAGGCCTTCGACGTAGGGCCAATCGAGAACCTGCCGGCGCTGGCCGGGCATCTGCGTCATGTCGAGAATGGTGGTGAACTCGACGAATTGCGCCTTGCCCAGAGGGTTCGCCCGTTTGATCAATTCGCTGAGCGAGAAGCCGACCCAGGGAACCACGATCGACCAGCCCTCAACGCAACGATGGCGGTAAATACGTTCCTCGGGCGGCGCCATCTTGAGGATGGTGTCGATGTCGAGTTGCTGTTTCTTGGCGACAAGTCCGTCAACGGTCACCTTCCAGGGACGGGTGCGGAAGTTTTTCGCCAGAGTCGCAGGCTCCGTTTTTTCTACTGAGAATTCGTAATAGTTGTTGTAGTTGGTGACGTCTTTGTAGGGAGTCACTGTTTCCGTGGTGCTGAAGGCGCTCTTCTTGATGCCATCGATCTTGTTGCCCGCGAAGACGGTGGTCGAAGGAGAAACCAGTTCCCGCAAACCCACTCCGGTCGCGGCAGCAGTTCCTGCGATGGCTGCGCCCGCAAGGAAGTTGCGCCGGTTCAAATACAGGTGCTGGGGCGTGATTTCAGAAGACGGAATGTCGGGAGCTTTCTTAAACAGCATGGTCGATTTCCTGTGGGAAGTACGTTAGCCGGCGGATTGTGGATTTGTAGAGAGACACCCAGTCGCCACACGATAAGACGCGAAGCCCGGAGAAAAGTTGCATCGATAAGACGATTCTAGCGGAAGCAAAGTCCCGAGATATACATCCCCGAATCGGCGCCGGCAAATGGAACGCAGCTGCAACTGGCTTTCAGACAGTGGCTAGCTTGCCCAGGATCTCGCGGACCTTGCGCGACAGGCTGTGTAAAGTAAAGGGCTTTTGCAGGAAAGCCTTGCTGGCCGCGGCGGCGCCGGCTTCGCCGAAGGCATCTTCAGTGTAGCCGGAAAGATATAGTACTTTGATCTCGGGCCGCGCGGCAACGAGCTGCTGCGCGAGCTCATGGCCGCTCATGCCCGGCATAACCACGTCGGTAATAACCAGATGTATTGTATCCCGGTTGTTGGCCGCGATGGCGAGGCCGGCTTCGCCATTCTGCGCTTCGAGGACGCGGTATCCTTGGGTCGCGAGCGTCTCGCGAACCAGTTGCCGGACGGATTCTTCATCTTCGACGAGCAAAACAGTTTCTGAACCGCGGGCGGCATTGGGAGGCGACGGAGCGGAGCCGTGCGGTTCCGACATCTCTTCGACGCGCGGCAGATAAATAGTAAAGACGGAACCACGGCCGACTTCGCTCTGCACAAAGACGTATCCGCCACTCTGCTTGATGATTCCGTAGACCGTCGAAAGTCCCAGGCCGGTGCCCTTGCCTTTTTCCTTGGTGGTAAAAAACGGCTCGAAAATCCGAGCCTGGGTTTCGCGGTCCATCCCGTGGCCGGTGTCGCTGACCGAAAGTATGATGTAGGGTCCGGGCCGAATGAACGTGTGCTCGCGGTGGTAAGACTCGTCAAGACTGACGTTTGTGGTACGAATGGAAATTTTGCCGCCGTGGGGCATGGCATCCCTGGCGTTGACCACGAGGTTCATGATGATCTGCTCGATCTGTCCAGCGTCGGCGCGCGTGCAGCCGATGCTGGGATCCAAATGCGTGGTCAGTGCGACATTCTCGCCGATCAGCGGGCGCAGAAGCCGCTCCATGTCCGACACGATGGAATTCACGTCAATGACCTTGAGTTCAAGGAGCTGCTTGCGGCTGAAAGCAAGAAGCTGGCGAGTTAGGGTGGTAGCGCGGTCCGAGGCTTGCTGAATGGCTTCCGCTTTGGCGTGGAGTGGATGGGCGGAATCAAGTTGGCCGAGGAGGACCTCGGTGTAGCCGCTGATCACCATGAGCAGGTTATTGAAGTCGTGCGCGATTCCCCCCGCGAGACGGCCAACCGCCTCCATTTTCTGGGCCTGCCGGAACTGATCCTCGAGAACCCGGCGCTCGGTAACATCCTCCGCAATAGCTTCGAGCACATCGGCCGGCTCCTCGGCGCTGGCCACGGCGCGCCCGCTGATGCGTACGGTAATCGCATTTCCATCCTTCCGCTTCCAGCGGACTTCGAAACCATCCATCCGCCCAGTGCGGCGAAATTCCTCCGTCAGAAGGGCATGTTCCCGCGGATCGAGGAAGACCTGCCGCTCGGGATCGAGAGCCAGGACTTCCAAAGCCGAGTTGTAGCCGAGCATCCCGATCAGAGCCGGGTTCACATCGAGAAAGCGGCCTTCCAAACTGGCGCGATAAATTCCGTAAACGGCGGTTTGCACCAGCGAGCGGTAGCGTGCCTCGGAGCGACGCAAGCTCTGCTCGTTGCGTCTGTGTTCAATGGCGCTGGCCAATTGCTGCGAGACGGAGGTGAGGATTTCCCGGTCGCGCTCGCCAAAGCGAACGTCGGGTGAATAGTTCCTTACCACCAGAACTCCGAAGGCGTGTTGATTGACCTTGAGCGGAACTCCCATCCAGTGCAGCCAGGGCGTGGGCACGTGCTGGAGTTCGCCGCGCTGAGCCATCTGGCGAAACAAGTCCGGAGTGCATAACAAGGGTTCGCCGGTGCGCAGCACGTGATCGGTGAGGCCGCGGCCGGGCTTTCTGGGAGCGGGCGCCGAATCCTGTTCGTCCACGAAGTAAGGGAAGCTCACGAGTTGCGATTCCCGATCGTAAAGGGCGATATGGAAGTTGCGGGCATACATCAGCTCATCGATGATGCTGTGTATGGCGGCGAAGAACTGCTGCAGATCGTGCGCCGAACTGGTTCTTTCCGCGATGCGGCAGAGCGCCGAACTGAGAGCTTGCGCTTGCTTGCGCTCGGAGATGTCGCGATAGATGGTGTAAGAGTCGCCGCCTTTACCTTCAACCACAAGCGGCGCGCTGCACACGGAAACATCGAGCAGCGTGCCATCTCTGCGAATGCGCTGGGTTTCGAGCGTGATTCTCTCGCCGCGTTGCAGACATTCCGCAATCCAGCGAGCTTCGGCGGTCCGCTCGGCAGGAAGAATCAGCGAATCGGCCGTGTGGCCGATGAGATCCTGCGCGCTATAGCCGAAGACCCGCTGAAACTCCCGATTCACATATTGGATACAGTGGTTCGAGTCGACGATGGTGAGGCCATCGGGTGAGTTCTCGAAAATCTGCTCGAGGTATTGGCGGCGGACCTCGGAGTCTTCTTCCGGTTTCCAGCATGAAAGGAATGGCTGGTGAGAAATGGGTTCAGGACACGTCGGTTGGAACGCAGGCGCAGACCCGCCCTCAAGCGCCTGCTGCAACCGCCTGGCGCGCACAAATTCCTCCGACTGCGGCGACTGGGTGAAACGATCACCCATGCGGGAAGCTCCCCCCTCCGGAGCTCAGCCTGAGGCATAGTAGAATGGCAGAGATTTACTCGAAAGTTACTGAGGTCATATCGGAATTAGCTGCTGGCAAGCATTTCGCAGACGCGGCGGACCATGTCCCGCTGGCCTTCGCTCAAGGTGAGGAATTCAAAGCCATAACGGAGACCCTGGCGGTAGCGCACGATGGCGCGGATTTTCAGCGGGTAGGGACTTAAGGGCAGAGGAACTTCGAGGGCAACGATTTCCCCAGGTTCGAGGTCGCCGGTGAGAGTAGCGCCGATGCCATCCTGGCCAAGTTCAGTGGAACGGCCCCAGCAACTGCGGAATTCTCCGCCCTGAAACATGCGCACCTGCACCCGTACATCGAGCGCGAAGCGCGTGTAGCGGCGGGTGTAAGTGCGTGCCGGACTCCGGTGTTGTTTCGCGAGCTTTGGGCGTGGAGAAGCTGTCATTATCCTGCCAACCAGATTTTGCCAACCGGGGTCCCTGAGAACGTTGCTCTGTATTTATTGTCGCAGGGTCGCGGGACTGACTGCCGCCGCCGCGCTCAGTTGCCGTGCAGCAGGTATCCAGGCTCCAAGGGGAGCTTGCCTGCAATTTTGACCACCGCTACGCTGCTATTGATCGCATACACGTCCACGACACCCACCGCTCCGGGGATAGCAGCCACTCGGTCCACGAGCTCATCGTCGGAACTCACCAGCATGATCGCGGGATGGCCCGTGCGTCCGTGGTTGGCGGAGGCGATGAGATCGTTCGCTTCCCTCTCGGACATGGCGTAAACCTTTTCCAGCACCAGCTTCATCTCCGGCGTGGACGGGGCGCGCATGATGAAGATGACCGGCTTGCCATCGGGCCAGCGATCGGTCTGAGCCTTGCAAACCTTCACGAGATCGGCGATGCCGATCGAGTTTACCGAATTGGTTTTGTTGGAGACCAGCGCAAGATCGCGCGCCGCCGCCAGCGACGTGCCCAGCAGAACCATTACAAAAACACGCAGAGCGCGTTGATGAAACAGCGTCATTATTCTCCCGCCAGCCGCAAACAAGCCTGCCGAGATTGTCGTCGAAGTCGGCTAGGTACTGAAAGGGTACGAAGGTCACCGCGATGCGCGGGGGCACGGCAGCGGCGCGTTCGGAACCTAATGCCAGCGCGTGATGCAGATTGACGTTGATGGAGCGATGGCGTGGGACCGAAGTCTTTCGCAGCCAGGCGTTCGCAGACGACCCACGAGCCCCCGTTCCTGCCTGTGGAAATCTGCCGGAAAGATATCGGCAGCGGTCGGCTTTGCGGTTACCGGGAAGGCGCAGATTGTCGTGGTCTGAGAGCTGGTTGTGAACGGCCCCCCTCCCCCTATTTCGCGAATCGCCAGTAAACATGCGGGTTTGAGTGATTGCAAATGCGCATTCAGCGCGTTTGATCTTTATTTTCAATAACTTGCGGGCAAAATATTGCCAACAAAGCACTTAGCTCTGCCGCCGGGAGTTAACCGTACTGCCTCCGCTTTGACTATGATCTGCCGATTCCGGTTTGGCCGCAAGGTCAGACGTCACAGGCGTCTGTGGATCAAGAGCGGGGGCTAGAGGGCCTTCGCCATCGGCGAAATCAGCATCGACATCTGTCGGGCCGGCGAAGCCCATTATTTCCGGCGCACTACACTTAGGCGAGAAAAGGCGCGGCCTTTGGGCCGCGCCTTTTCTCTGCATCTAATCGTCTTCGATTCGTCATTTCTTCTGCTGCTTCGCCGAGTGTGGACGCACCAGGGGCCGCACTATAAACATGTTCGACCGCGCCACTCCCGGAGAAGCCGAGGAGGAGTTCTGCAGGACAAATACCCCGGTCGCGATCTGGCCGCTGTCCGACTCTATGAACGGGAAGGTTGTGCCATCCACGGTGTAGAAGGTGAGGCCGAATTCGCCGTTTAGGGTATTCCCGGTTGTGGCTGCGATCGCGCCGCGGCCATTGGAATCTGGGACCGCGTAGGTACCGGTGAGCACCTGGTCAAAAATCCGGCTGCCCCCGGGATCATCGTTCTCGTCGATCAGGCCGTTTACGGTCAATCCGCTGCTGGTGGCGGTGAACTCGGCAATGTCATCCACCTCGACACCATCAGCGAGGTTGTCGCCTGTAAGGTTTAGCCCATAGCCTTGCGCGGCGGCGAACGTCGTACTCGACTGCGGGTATGCCGCGCCGGTCATGATCCCAGCGTCGTCGTTTTCCAGCAGGAGCAAGCCTCCGCTGGAAGGATAGGCGGCGAACCCTGAGCCGCCGAAGAAACCGGCTAGAGTCAGCACGGATCGTCCAGCGATAAGAGATCCCGCGGAAGTGTACGTGCCAGAAAAAGACAACGGGGACGTTGAAGCTACTCCTGCGCCGTTGACATCTTGGTTGACATCTTCGGTGGAGGCGGTGGTGATGTTACCCGCGCCGTCGGTCACCAGGAAGCCCCCAGCCGCGGCCGGGGCGCCGCCCGACACGAAACCCGCCAGGGTGAAGGCCATGGTGCCGGTAATGGCGGTGCTCGGCTGAGAGTACGCATCCCCGGAGAAAATTGGGGCAGCCTGCGTGTCCATCTCGATAAACTTCAGATGGGTGGAATCAATAGCGTAAACGTCGAAGGTAAGAGTACCGAACGCGGCGGTTGTGAGCGTCGTTGCTGGCGTGGACGACGGTCCCAGGGCCACCAGGCCTGATAGTGACTCGTTGGGGTAGGCAAGATCGCTGTCATTGAAATCCTCAGCACCCGTACCGGGGGAAATCGCGCCGCTGGCGCCGAGTGTAAAGCCGCCCACGGTGGCGAAAGCGGAGCCATTCGCGTCGACGCCAGAAAAGCTGAAGGCATAGGGGCCGGTGAGCGAACTCTGGGTTAGGCCGGCTGTCTGCAAATCCAGGGTACCGCTGCCGCTGGCGTTGCCATCGAATTCGGTGATGAGCCCGTGCGTGCTGGAAGTCAGTACGAAATCAAGGGTGATGTTGCCGAACCCAGTGGAGGAGGCGGTGCCGATTGTCGCGGTTCCCCGTCCGTCGACTCCAACGGTGTAATAACTGTTGCCGTTGATCGCTACGGCGGCCACTGGCGGCGAAAATTCCTCGTCGTTGATGTCAATTGAGCCGCCGGTGATCCCGCCCTTGCCGTTGCCGCCGCTGCCATTGGCGACGAGCGTGCCAACGATCGCGAAAGCGGCTCCGTTAACGTCGACGCCGGAGACGGAGAAAACGTATGTGCCGCTCAAATTGCTGTTGCTAAAACCTCCGCTGGGCGGCGCGACCGCGGTAGGAGGGCTGCTCCCTCCGCAGGCGATTAGGAGTGCGAGCGCGGAAAGCGAGAAGAGCAAACCGATCCCATTGCGTAAAGACATAAAAATCCCCCTGACGAAAAGCTGGCGCGGAACCGCTAGTTCTACGCTTAAGGTTAGCACGGGTAACCTACGCAGCATCTAAACCCGTACCAAGTGAATAAGTAGCGCGGCCGGGGAAAAAAGATGCCCGCGCCGTGAGTAAGTGTGAGATTTACACTGGGAGACGGAACTCTACATTTCTTTACCTTGGTTCTCTAAATTGGTGCGCCGCCTGGAGGCTGGCTCCCGGCAAGAATTCGCGCTCGGGACGTTCTTAGGAAGCGGTTTCACGGCTTCAGGGGTTTCCCGCTTCGGGCAGTCTAGTTCGGGATCCGGCATTTTGAAATTGGTCTTTAAGAACTGATCTTTAAGACCGGCACTCAAGCATCGGGTTCGCGCTACTATTTGAGGAGAGCGAAATTGTGAATATGGAATCGAGATTTCAGCGGGCGGGTTTCTGCGCCGCCGTGACGTGCGCGCTGGGAATGGCTGCTTGCCAGTTCAATTACGCCGCAGCCGAAGAACCGTCGGGCGCGCAGACTACAGGCGCGCAGAGCAGGGGAACGGCACCAGCAACGGCTGGGCAAAACAACAGCGGCAGCCCAGGTCTGCTGATCGAAAACAATTCCCCGCTGCCGGACACCTATCCGCACGGGCGATACGAGTTTTCATTTCATGCCCGGGGCGGGGTGCCGACGCTGCACTGGAGATTGGAGAAAGGCGCATTGCCGCCGGGGATAAAGCTGGAGGACAACGGCCTGCTGCACGGAGAGGCGCAGCGCGCTGGGGAATACAACTTTACGGTCTCGGTGAGAGACAGCGGCAGTCCGCGGCAGGGGTTCGAGAAAGAGTTTTCGCTGCGCGTGGTCGAGGCGATCACGCTGAATTGGAAAACGCCCGCGCACGTGACTGGGAACCGGATTGACGGCAGTGTGGAAGTCTCGAACACAACCGCAGATGACGTCGATTTAACTTTCATTGTGGCGGCTGTAGCTGAGAATGGGCGGGCAACCGCGATCGGCTATCAGCATTTTCCGTTGAAGAAGGGGACGACCGGCATGGAGCTGCCCTTCGGCGAGACCCTGCCGCCGGGTGCCTACGTTGTGCACGTGGACGTGGTGGGTGAGGTGGCGGAAAGAGACGCGATCTACCGGAAACGGATGCAAACGCCCGGGCCCCTAAGCGTGACGGTGGGACCATAGCGGTAATGGCTGAATTTGGGGTTGCCTAGCGCGACAAAAACCAAGATTTCAGAGTGAGCGTCGGAATGCCCATCTGTGCCTAACAACCAATTATGAAAGCAATCCATGTGTGTTTCGCGCTTATGGCCGTGATTGGGGGACTGCATATGCTGTTTACCGTACACCCCCATGGCTGGATGTTCGGGATTCCCATGTTATCCGGAGGTTTGACTTATTTGTGGTATCGCACAGGGTTTCGTGGCCTGAAATAGAAAAGCCCGGATTCCCGTCCGGGCCTTTCTCACCAACTTAGAATTGTTCGCCGCGTCCTTTTCAGCCGCGCCTGAGGAGGATTATGCCACAGACGGCGCGGGTTAACTCATCTCTTTCAAGTCCTTTTTTGGCATCGTTTTTGCAAGCTGTGCTGCTGCAGGGTCATCTTCCTCAAGACGCTTTCGTACTTCTTCGCGTTCGTCATGTTTCCGCTTTCTCCTTTGAGTTTTTACTGCTGTTGAGAACTGACCGATTCAAATTCAGCCACTACCGACCATAGCGGTTTCCTTGACACTTTCCGCGGGGCCACCGTATCCTTTGACTATCGTTCCTTGCGGTACTTGCGCCTCTGAATGTGTTTCCGCGAGGCGTGCTTCCGCGGGCCTGGCACGACAATATACGGGGCGCGGAGTTCCCGATGTTCTTCAACGTCAGAGAACTGGAAATTCAGGCGGTGGACTTTGCGGAAGAGTTTCCGCCGAACGCCATCGATTTTGGCGCCGACATGCGCCAGATTATCGCGCTCGAGAGCAGCGGCCACGCCGAAGTCGTCGAGGAGCATCACGGCAAGCATAAGATAATAAAGGATCTGCGGCTTAGGGGCCGCCTCGCCACCAGCTTTGAATTGAATTGTGCCCGCTGCCTGGATCCGGTCCGGCAGGACGTGGAGCGGGAGTTTGAATTGCTTTACCGTCCCCAGGGCTCCGACGCCGGCCGCGACGAGCTTTCCGTGACCGATGCCGAAGCCGAGATCGGTTATTATCAGGGGGATGGCATTTTGCTCGAAGATGTTTTGCGCGAGCAGGTGGTGCTGGCGGTTCCCGTGAAAGTCATTTGCCGGCAGGATTGCAAAGGGCTGTGCCCACACTGCGGCAAGAACCTGAACCTGGAGCAATGTTCCTGCGCCGTGCCGCTGGAAGATCCGCGATGGGCCGCGCTCAAAGAATTGCGCGCCCGGTTCGACCATTGAACCTAAATCATGGCGAGGTGCTGGGTACGAGACCGATCTGTACGAGACTCTGGTACAGAGAAAACGGCCCCGGCGAGAGGAATCCATAGACTATGCCGAATCCGAAACGGAGACATTCCCAGAAGCGCACCTCCACGCGGCGCGCTCACGATGCGCTCAAGGGACATTCCCTTTCCGAGTGCCCCAATTGCCACGAAAAGAAGATGCCACACCGCGCCTGCCCTAAATGCGGCTACTATAAGGGCCGCGAGGTGCTGGACGTGGGAGAAGCCAGCTAACCGCCGAGTCGTTTTCGCCAACAATGCCTAGCGTGATCGCGCTGGATGCGATGGGTTCCGACCGTGCGCCCAAGCCTGAGATCGAGGGCGCGATCCATGCCGCCCGTCACTATGGGGTGCGGGTGCTGTTGGTGGGCCCGGAAGCCGTTCTCAAGGCGGAACTTGATCGTCACCCCGCGGCCTCGCGGCTACCCCTTCAGATTGTCCATGCCGGCGAATTCATCACCATGGAAGATAAAGCGGTGCAGGCCGTGCGCGCCAAGCGCGACTCCTCTATGCGCGTAGGCCTGCGGCTGGTGCGGCAGGGACAGGCAGCGGGGTTTGTGACCGCGGGCAACACGGGCGCTGCCATGGCTTGCGCGAAAATGGTGCTGGGCGCGCTGCCCGGGCTGGATCGTCCTGCGCTGGCCGCGGTCTTTCCGACCGCGCCGGGCACGGCCGCGATTTTGCTCGACGTAGGCGCCAACGTCGATTGCAAGGCCCACAACCTGGAACAGTTCGCGGTGATGGGCGAGGTTTATTTCCGCTCCATGTTCCCCGCCGGCAGACGGCCGCGTGTGGGCTTGCTCTCCATTGGCGAGGAGGAAACCAAGGGTAACGAACTTACTCGCGAATCGTTCCAGTTGCTGAAGCGGCTTCCCTTGAATTTTGTGGGGAACGTGGAAGGCCGCGATCTCTACAATGGCCATGTCGATGTGATCGTTGCCGACGGGTTCGTGGGCAACGTGGCGCTGAAAATTTCTGAAGGCGTCGCCAACCTGGTGCGCACAACGTTGAAAGAATCTCTCAAGGCGACCATCACCCGGCAGGTGGGAGCGTTGCTTTCCCGGCATGCCTTCACCGATTTCAAGAAGCGGCTCGACCACACCGAGTACGGCGGCGCGCCCCTGCTGGGCCTAAAAGGGGTGTGCATCATCACCCACGGTTCGTCGAATGCGAACGCGATCAAGAACGCGATACGCGTAGCTGCGGAATTCGCCGAGCGGAACATCAATGAGTCGATTGAGCGGGGACTGGCCGCGCTGCGCACCGCGCCGATGAAACCGGAAGCGGCGCGAGCAAATTAGCTTTTGGCAAACTAGCTTTTTGGCAACGACGATGGAATCGAACCCAACTGCATTCCTGTTTCCCGGCCAAGGCTCCCAAGCTGCCGGTATGGGCAAGGATCTTGCGGCAGCTTATCCGGTCGCCCGGCAAACCTTTGAAGAAGCCGATGCAGCGCTCGGCTACAAGCTCTCGCAGCTTTGCTTCGAAGGCCAGGAAGCACAGTTGCGGCTGACGGAAATCACGCAGCCTGCCATTCTCACCGCGTCCATGGCCGTGCTGCGCGTTGTGGAGACGCGCATCCCGAAGCCCAGCTTCGTCGCCGGCCACAGCCTGGGCGAGTATTCGGCGCACGTGGCTTCCGGGACCATTAGCTTTGCCGACGCCCTTCGCACCGTGCGCAACCGCGGCAAGTACATGCAAGAAGCGGTTCCGGTGGGCGTGGGCGCGATGGCCGCAATCCTCGGCATGGATCTGGAAAAAGTTTCCGCCATTTGCCAGGATGCCGCGCAGGGTGAAATCTGCGCGCCCGCCAACATTAATTCGCCCGAGCAGATCGTGATTTCAGGAAATGTAGCGGCTGTCGAACGTGCCGCCAAGCTGGCCGATGAGCGCGGCGCCAAGCGCGCCAAGTTGCTGCCGGTGAGCGCGCCCTTCCATTGTTCCCTGATGAAGCCCGCGCAAGATCGTCTGGAAGTGGATCTCACTGCGCTGAAAATGCAGAAACCCGTGTATCCCGTGGCCTGCAATGTGGATGCTGAGTTGGTCGACGACCAGTTGCGGGCGCGCGAAACACTGGTTCGCCAGGTGACTGGGGCGGTGAAGTGGGAGCAGTGCGTGCGCCTCCTGATCGCCCAGGGCGTGCAAACCTTCCTGGAAATTGGCCCGGGGAAAGTGCTGTGCGGCCTGATGCGTCAGATTGACCGTTCGAAAATCTGCGCGAATGTGGGCGACGAAGCGTCCCTGGCCAAGCTGCTGGAACAATCGCTAAGGCCGAGCCCTTGATTACAAACTTTGTGTTCTTCGCGAATCCTTAGCGGCCTTCGCGGTTAAAGCTTTTCTCTGCCCCAACTCCCGCGACATGACGCTATCCTTGTTACCGAAATTCTAAATCGCAGGGCGGCGAGCTGATCGTCTTATCGCTCTTGTCCACGTAAAGCTGAGCGTGCTGGGAGCGGTCGTTGACAATCAGATCCACCACCACTCCGCTTCCGCCGCCGGGGCAGTTGCTGGTGCCGACAACGTGGTAACTCTTCACCAGTCCCCACTCGCCGCCCGGCCCCCAGTCTTGCCAGAATTCGTTATAAGGATATTGCTTGTGGGTCTCAGGATGCTGCTTCCAATCGCGGTCGGAAAAATAAATGCCGTAGGCACTTTCGAAGTCTTGCTTTTGCAGCGCGGCGAAAAATCGGTCCGCAATATGCTTTTCCGGCCAGAAGCGATTCCACCATCCCAGCAGCGCCAGCACGAGTAGCAACACGACTCCCGCAACAATTCGGATCCTTCTCCTGCGTTCTTTTTCGGGATGGTATTCTCTCGCGTCCAGTAAGGTCATTACTCTCTAGGATAACGGACGCGGTCAACAAGTCAAAAGTTCCGGTAGTGGTGCAGCTTGAATTTTCCCAGGCTGGCAATCGGTTCCGGTCTGTGGGAAACTGTGGGCATGGCAAAGATAACAACTGGTCAGATCGTGGTTCCAGAGGGGCTTGTCGGAGTGTATAGGGTTGTGTCCCTTTCCCCGGACGGACAAACCGCGGATATTGAGAAGTTTGATGTATCGAAGCAAAAATCACTAGGCGACCCTATTCGCTCAGTCGCATTGAACAAGCTGAGTGCGTACAAGGAAGACGCCAGCCAAACTGCTGCTAGGATAGTGAGAGAAGCAACTACTGAAGACTAGCCAAGCCGCTGCCCGGATCGTACTGCACCACTACCGAAGTTCCCGGAAGAATTGAGTAATTGGGTAATTGGGCAATTGGGTAATTGGGCAATTGCAGCCAAAAGCAGAAGCTAGAAAAAAGCCGTCGAGGCGCGCCGCAAACAATCGCTCAATTACCCGATCGCCCAATTACCCAATTCTTCACAGCGACCGCTTGAACAGCGGAGTCGCGATGCTGAGGGCCACGATGGCGAACAAAGAGAGGTACAGCAAATCCGGCCAAACCGCCGCTAGACCCGTGTCCTTCAGCAGCAAAGACTTGAATCCCGCCACGGCGAACGTGAACGGATCCACGCTGGCAATCACGCGCAGCCACCGGGGAAATGCCTGAATGGGATAAATCGCGCCGCTGGGGAAAAACAGCAACGTGTTCAAAATTCCGAAGGTCGCTCGCGGCACCAGCGGATCTTCCACGCGCACCATCAGCAGGAACATCATGGCGTTCAAGGCCACGGCCGTGAGCACAATCAGAACCAGCAACCCCAACGCTGTGCCCAGGTTGAACAGACTGCCAACTCCCGCCAGCAGCGCTCCCACCACCGTGATCGTGGTTCCGGTCATCACCGCCTTGATGGCGCTCGCAGCGTTCAGACCAAACACCAGTTCCATCTTCGTAATCGGGGTCACCAGATAACCTTCGTGCACTCCCCGGGCTTTATCGTCGATGTAGAGCATGCCTCCGCCGATCATCACCGACATAAAGATGGCCAGCGTGATCGACCCCGGCAGTAAATACTTCATGTATTCCACGTAAGGGTATAGCTCGACTATCTGCAGCACGGTTTGCTGCAAGATTCGCGGCTCGACAGTAGGATTATTCAATGCGCTGGTGATCTGCGAGAGTTCGTCCTCGAGGGTGGAGCTCATGAAGTTGTCGCTGTTATCCACCACCAGCGCGATGCGCGGCTGGTTCTGCTCGTAGACGCGCCGCGAATACTGCGGCGGAATGATCACCGCGCCCTGAATCTTGCCATTGCGCACGTCTTGCACGGCCTTTTTTTCGTCGCTGTAGTAGACCGGCTCGAAGGTGCGCATGTTGGCGCGGACGGAATCGAACGCCTCGTGGATCTTGACGGCCTGCGTGCCTCCGTCCTCATCCACCAGGCCCAGCTTCGCATCCCTGATTTTTCCGCCAAACGCGTTGCCCAGCACCAGCAACTGCACCAGAGGAAAAATCATCGACACCATCATCAGAGCCGGTGAGCGGAAAAACTTCCGCATCTCCCGTTCTACAATCGCGAGCATCCGGTTCATGGCTGCATTCCTGGTCTGGGGGGCATTACGAAACCGTGCGCTTTCACCAACTCGTCTCGCAATTGTCTCCCCGTGTAGTGAACGAATACGTCGTCGAGCGTGGTGTTCTGCACCGAAAGCGACTTCACCTGAACCCCGGCCTGCACCGCCATTTCGACCAATTCGGTGGTGGTGCGCGAACCATTGCCGGTAAGCACGCGATACATGCCCGCGCCTTCATGCTGAATCGAGGTCACATCGTCCAGCGTGTGCAGCCGCTGCTCCCAATCCGGCGGGAACTTTTCGAACTGCGCTTCAATCACGTTCGATCCCGGCACGCTGGCTTTCAGCGCCATGGGCGTATCCAGCGCCACCAGTTTGCCGTGGTCCACAATCGCAATGCGATTGCACAGGCGGTCAGCTTCGTCCATGTAATGGGTTGTGATCAGGATGGTGAGCTGCCGCTGATTCATGATGTTGCCCAGCATCTCCCACACCGCGACACGCGACACCGGATCGAGCCCGGTGGTGGGTTCATCCAAGAAAAATATTTTGGGATGGTGTACCAGCCCGCGCGCAATCTCCAGCCGCCGCCGCATACCGCCGGAGAGCGTCTTGGTCTGCGCGTCGCGCCATTTCGTCAGATCGACCAGCTCAAGCAATTCGCCGACCGAGCGCTTTCGGTCCTTGGCTGGTACGTCGTAGAGCTTGGCGTAGATATTCATGTTCTCCTCGACGGTCAGGTCGAGGTCGCTGGTCAGCGCCTGCGGAATCACGCCAATCGTGCGCCGCACCGCGTCCGGTTCCTTGGCCACGTCGTGCCCCGCGATGCGCGCGTGCCCTGCGGTGATCGGAATGAGAGTGGTCATCATGCGAATGAGTGTCGATTTTCCCGCTCCATTCGGCCCCAGCAGGCCAAAGATTTCGCCTTCCTTGACGAAGAACGAAACATTGTCGACCGCAGTGAAGTCGCCATACTTCTTCACGATGTGGTCGACTTCGATGGCGTAGGCCGGACCGGTAGACGCTGGGGAGATCGAACCAGCCTCCGGTTCGGCCGCAACCGCCGCACTTGTCGTTGCGGACTTGGCGCCACCGGTCGTCTTCACGTTTAAGTCCGCATTCAAATCCGTATTCAAATCGGCCGTCATTGCTGCCCCGCCGCGGCTGCACTCTGTGAACTGCCGTCGCCTTTCATCTGCTCAGGCGAAACCAGCACGTCGGCGGTCATTCCCGGCACGAACGCTCCCTTGGGATTATCCAGCCGCACCTTCAGCACGATCGTCCGGATATCGCGCTTGCGCCGGCTTACGTCACGCTGCGTGGCAAAATCGCCTTCTACTCCTTTGAAAAAAACTTTGCCTTTGGTAATCGTCCCTCCCGGCAAGCGCACGCGCAAGGTGTCGCCATAGCCGATGTGGTCGGCATAGGTTTCCGGAATCGCGGCCCGCACCCAGGTGTCGGTCAGATCGACGATGGTGACAATGGGAGCGCCGATGTTCACCACTTCGCCCTGCCGCGCCGCGCGCACCGAAACTGTGCCGCTCACCGGAGCGTAGATGTTGGTGTATCCCAGGCGAACCCCAGCCTGATTCTTTTGCTCGATGGCATTCTTCAGATCGGCCTGAGTGGACTCGACTGTGCTCATGGCCGCATTGGCTTGCTGCGTGCGCGCGATGGCCGAGTTCAAATCCGCTTCCGCCGCGGTCACCATATCGCGCTGGGCCTGCACGGTCGCCTGCGCCGCCTGCAGGTTCGTCTCGGCCTGCACGCGATCCTGGTCGGAGGCGACCCCTGCCTTGGCCAGTTCAATCGCACGATGGCTGTCGCTCGCGGTGCGGTCCAGCGTGGCCTGCGCCTGCCGCAGTTGCGCTTTCGCCGAACTCAGCTTGGCCCTGGCATTGGCTACATCGCTTGAAGTCGAGCCTGAGGTCGATCGCTCGGTGTGCGCCATCTCCGCAACTTTGTGCTGCAAACTGGCAATGTTGGCCGTTGCCGCCGCTTCCTGCGCTTGCAGTTCCGCAGGGTCGAGCACCGCAATCAGGTCGCCTGTTTTCACCGGCGTACCTTCATCCACCAGTAGCTTTTGAATGCGTCCTTCCACCTGCGCGCTCACGATCACCTGATTCGCATCCACCGTCCCGATCAACTCAAGATCCTTGGAACGGTCGGTGGAGAGAAAGTAATACGCCGCGGAGATGACGAAAATGATTCCCAGAAGAATGAAAAATCGGTTGCGCGCGCTCATCGGCGTGCTCCTTGGACAACGCTTGATCTGACAACTTTGGGCCGGACAATTTTGGGCTGGACAACGTTAGGCTGGGCAACGTTAGATCGGACGGCTTTCGCTCCCGGCTGAAACAACGCCGCCGAAATGAAGTCCAGTACCGCGGCCCGGCGCTCGGCGATGCGCTGCGGCGATAGAGGATCGAATCCGACGATCTTTTGCATCACCGGAGCGCCGCTGAAATAAAAAACGATCATCGAGATCATGCTGGGAATAAAATGCGCAGGATCTACCGGGCGAAATTCGCCTTGGGCAATTCCTTGCCGCATCAATTCGCTCACCCGGGCGAAGATGGGCTGAAAATAATTCTTGATTAGCTTATCGATATGCTGCGACTGGCCCTCGCGGGCCTGCATCATTTCGCGCTGCATCAGCTTGGGATAAACCTGGTTGGCGGCCACGAAATCGAAATACGCCCCCACATAGGCCAGCATCTTCTCGCGCGGTGGCAACTCACTTTCGAGCACGCGAAAAACGGATGCCTTCAGCCCGGAAAATGCGCTGTCGAGCACGGCGTCGTAGAGCGTTTCCTTGTCCCGGAAGTAGTAGTACAGCAAAGCCTTGTTGACCTTTGCCTCCCGCGCGATGGCATCGGTGCGCGCGCCGGCAATGCCGTGGGCGGCAAACTCTTGCGCGGCCGCGTGCAGAATAGCGGCGCGGCTCTCCTCGGGCTGGCCGCGAGAGCCCATGCGGTGCAGGTGCGGAGGGTGACGAAAAAGTCGAGCCATTGTTATTAAGTAACCGGTTAGTTAGATTATACAGAAAGGCTCCGCAGCCGCAAGCAAATTTCTTCCTGGGGTTTCCGGCGCGGGAATGTCTTTGCTCTTCAGTGAGTCAGAGGAGTCAGAGGAGACGGGACAGCCACGGTGAGAGTCTCGGAACTGGCATAGACCGGGAAGGGCTGTTTGCCGAATCCCGCAAGTCTCAGCTTTGCCGGAAAGGAAACGATTCGGGCGGTTGCAGGGCTTTCGACTCGCGGAGTTCCAATTCTTTCTGGCGCAAGAAGGTGGCTTCCTCAAGGTTGGTTCCCGGCTTGATTTCGGTCTGCTCCAGAAAGTAACGCCAGCCGGAGTGGCGGTCTTCGGAACTCTGGCCCTGTTCGAATTGCTTTACAGTTGCTTCCGCATTTTGCACGCCCTTGATGACTTGGACGACCCCTGCGGAAACATAAGTCCGTACATTATGCCGGATGATGGCGTAGAAATTCTTGGCTTCGTCGCGCGTCAGAGACACCCCGTGTGCCGTGCGTTCTGCGAACCTGGCTGCTGCTTCCTGGAAGGCGTGCCCGCGGGATGTTTTTCGCGCGGGCACGCTGGTTGCTAGAGTTGCGGCTTAGAGCGGCTGAACGTTCTCAGCCTGCCAGCCTTTCGGCCCCTTGGTGACGTCAAACTGCACAGTCTGACCCTCTTGCAGGCTGCGGAAACCGCCCGCCTGGATCGCCGAGAAATGCACAAAAACATCTTCGCCACTCTGACGGCTGATAAAACCATAGCCTTTGGCGTCGTTAAACCACTTCACTGTTCCTTGTTCTGCCATGTTGATACTTGTATCCTTTTCAATGATTTTACGCTGGAAGGGAGTCGGGACAACTTAAAGTGCAGGTGCTAGCTGGTTGGCAAGAAGCTGCTCTATAACCGATTCTAATCAGACGCATATTCACTATATCACAAAAAGCTTATAAACGCTCACAAGGATTCGCCGACGCCGGCCCCTGGGAAGGAACCGGGCTGAGGAACAGAAGCAACACTTTCCGCGGTTTCGTGCGGCACGCTGTCGTTCGGGCTGATTGATTTCTGGCTCCGGATAAACGGCGCTGATCCAAATTAGGTACGGATAAACCCATCGCACTCATCTACGATCAAAACGCGGTATAATCAATTCGAGCTTAACCTCGAAGACATCGCAAGCCCGTCCTGCGCCTTCGCGATTGAGACAATCTGTTTCAGATCGGGCGCTCTATCAACTAACACGAACAAGGCTTACCGATTTCGCTTGAAAAGCGAGTCTGAGCCTGGGCCGCGGCAATCAGGAGGAATGCGATGTCATCGATAAATGGCGACAAGTCCCGCTTCAACCGGGTACGGAAACAAAGAATTTTTCAGCGCCAGCGGAATCGAGATCTGGTGCACGGATTAATATTGTCGAACAGCGCACACCCAAAAGTGGAAAGTAAGGAACCGCTTCCCACACCGCCCGCGACCAGACCCGGCGAAGTTCAGCCTTAGCCGCGATTACGACCAACTTCGTCGGCATGGCAGTTCCGGCGATCCACCAGAAGCGAGGACGAGTATGAAGAAACTATTTGTTGGCAACATTCCCCACAGCACAACAGAAAGCGAATTACGGGCATTGTTCGAACCGCACGGCGCCATCGAGCAGGTGAGCATTGTCACCGAGCGCGAAACCGGCCGGTCCCGCGGATTTGCCTTCGTGGAAATGACCGACTCAGGCGAGGCCGAGAAGGCCATTGCCGCATTGAACGGCAAGGAACTGGGGGGACGCGCATTGAACATCAACGAGGCCCGTCCCAAGACCGACCGCGGCGGTGATCGTGGCGGCTTTCGTGGCGGACGGCCTGGCGGCGGCGGTGGTGGACGTTCGGGTGGCGGCGGACGCGATGGCGGGCGTGATGGCGGGCGCGAACATGCCCGTGGACAGCGAGAGCCGCGCTGGTAAGTTATAGGGAATTGCCACAGGGCCAGCCACGCTTCGCATTCGCGGATTTGCGCGCTGAATCGATCTTTGCTTTGGCCGAATGATGAGCCGAATCTATCTTTGGGAGGTCTGCCGATGCCGGGACGAGGTCGTGCCAGTTTTACCAAGCGCCAGAAAGAGCGCTCGCGCCAGGAAAAGCAGCGCGAGAAAGCCGAACGCAAGGCCCAGAGGAAGCAGGAAAAGCCAGCAGGCAGCCCGGAAGATCCAGACGCGCTATACGATGCCGGTGCGTTCGCGGAACAATGGGCGCTGCCCGACACTGGTGGCGAGGAGTAAAGAATCCCCGGGCACTCGTGTGATCACCGTGCTTGTGTAGAACCAGGTTTTTCAGAACCAGGTTTTTCAGAACCGAGTCTTCTTCAGAACCAGGCACTGTGGGGCAGCTTGTTCAGGACCAGCCGCCGGCGATCGAGGGTACCAGCAAGACTTCGTCTCCCTCATGGAACGCGTAGCCCGGTCCGCCGAGGAAGCGGATGTCTTCTTCGTTCACATAAATGTTGAGAAAGCGGCGCACCTGGCCCGCTTCGTCGCGCAAGTGCGGCTTCAACTCGGGAAATTTTTCATCGAGCGCGGAGAACATCTCTGCCAAGTTCGTAGCCGCGCAGGTGATCGAACCTACGCCGGCAGTGTGCCTCCGCAATGCAGTCGGAATTTGCACCGTGATTGACATGTACTTCCTCCCGTCGCGTTGACGCTGCTCTAGACGCCCACCGCGGCTTCTTTGGCAACTTCGGCCACATCCAGCGTGCGCTGCAGATAGCTTTCAAATTCCGCCAGCTTAGGCGCGATGGGCCGTTCGGACTCGTACACGCCCGCGAGAGCGTCGGTGGTTTTCAGGCCATTGCCGGTGATGCACAGCACGGTCGTTTCCTCCGGCAGGATGCGGTCCTGGCGATAGAGTTTGGCCGCGCTGCCAACCGTGACCCCGCCCGCGGTTTCGGTGAATACGCCTTCGGTTTCCGCGAGCAGTCGGATCGAATCGATCACTTCAGGATCGCTCACGTCCTCGCTCCAACCGCCGCTTTGCTTAATGGTTTTGATGGCGTAGTGGCCGTCGGCCGGATTGCCGATGGCGAGTGAACGCGCGATGGTTGCGGGTTTTTGCGGCTCGATTTCCGGGCTGCCGGTTTTGACCGCGGTTGAAATCGGCGAGCATCCTGTGGCCTGAGCGCCGAAGAACTTCACGGGCTTCTCTTCCACCAGGCCGAGCTGAATCAGTTCGCGGAAAGCCTTGCCGATCTTGGTAATCAACGAACCGCCCGCCATGGGAACCACCACGTTATCGGGTAAGCGCCAGCCCAGTTGCTCTGCGATTTCGAAGCCGACGGTCTTCGAACCCTCGGCGTAGTAAGGGCGCAGGTTCACGTTGACGAAGCCCCAGCGATGCTCGTCGGCGATCTGCGAGCACAGGCGATTGACCTGATCGTAGCTGCCGGCGATGCGGACTACCTTCGCGCCGAAGACTTGCGTGCCCAGAATTTTTGCCGGTTCAAGATCGGCGGGGATGAAGATCCAAGCCTTAAGCCCTTCGCGAGCCGCATGTGCCGCAACCGCATTGGCCAGATTTCCGGTGGAAGAGCAGGAAACCGTGTCGAAGCCGAACGCGAGCGCCTGCGAGAGCGCAACCGCTACCACGCGGTCTTTGAAGCTCAGCGTGGGCAGACAGACGGCATCGTTCTTGATGTAGAGATTCTGCGCGGCGAGCCGGGCGTCGTTTTTAGTCCTCGTGAGCCGCGCGGCAAGTTGCGGCGCGTGCAAAAGAGGAGTGAATCCAACCGGCAGCCGGGGCTCAAATCCGGCAGGCAGCGGCAGCAGTTCAGAATAGCGCCACATGTTGGGTGGCCGCTGCGCGATGCGCTCGCGGCTGAACGACGCGCGCAGCGCATCATAATCGTAGGCGATTTCCAGGGGAGAAAAACAATCGTCGCAAATGGAGCGAGGCTGGTTGCCCCAGTTGCGTCCGCATTCCCGGCAGCGCAGTTCGTAATGAGCTTCGTGGGTCGACATCGTGCTACTCGCTTTCTGGCTTCGCGAGTAGCCGGGGACGAGCCGGGAAAAAGCGCCCTAAAACAGAAAGGCCTCTTTTTCCAGGAAAAAGGGAAAAGAGGTCGGAATGCAAAAAGAAATAAAGCTCGCATCCAAATCTCATGTTCCCCGTTTCCGGGCGGGAGTTGGCACCTGGCGGCCGGGATAGATGATCCCGGTCCGGTTGCCGTGGCGTCACAGGGCTCGTCCCTCAGCCACTCTGCATGAAATTCAGGTCCGCTCCGAAGAGCAAACTTGTCTTTTAAATACTACAAGGCCGGAGTATCGGAGTCAAGGATTTCTGCTTGCCGGTAGTGTCTGAAATCTGCGCTGAAGGCACACGCCGGGTGTCCCATTTCTCGCGTTTTTTGCGAGAAGTGGGCGTGGCCGACGCGACAGCAATACCAAAGAAATCCACACCCCACTGTGACATCCAACCTTGCGCTCGCTTCCGATCTTCCCCCATCATTGCCCCAGCAGAGGCAGTACGACGAACCAACACAGCAAGGAGAATCCCGGGCCGAAAATCGGCCCCTAACTCCTTTGTTTGAAATATTTTGCCTCTAAGTTCTTTGAAAACTATATTTTGCGCTCAATTCCCCACCTAACTCGATGATTCTAATAGGGTGAGGGGGTAGGGGTACCCTATTACTAAACTGGTAAACCCACACGCGCCAGCCGGGCAGAATGAAAACCTGACCTCCGACCTCGGACCTCAGACCTCGGGCAAGACTGGTTCGCTTGAGGTCTGAGGTCCGAGGTCCGACGCCGTTTTGCCCGATCGGCCATGTGGACACTGCCTAATCTCCAAACGCAAGTTACCTCCGTGACCTTACTGAGGCTCGGGGAGCGGGCTATGTTGTAGGAGCGGCGCCAGGCAATACCGTGTTGAACCTGGCCAGCAACAAGCCAAACCGGTGCGGAGAGCTTCGTGAAGCGCAGGGTTCTGTCCGTTTTCGTCTGTGTGGTGGCGGCGCTCACGGCCGCCCATTCCGGCGATACCCAACCGGTGAACACAACCCAACTGATGGCCTGGCTGATCGCCGGAGTTTCCAGCAACCGGCTCACCCGTCTGGTTCAGCAAAGAGGAATTTCGGCGGCAACGGCCGAAGAACTCCGCCAGTTGCAGAACGCAGGGGCTGACACGGATCTGATTCGAACGCTGAGCGCGATGAATCGGACATTCTCCGATGAACCCGGCAATAAGCTCGCCGACAAGAGTTTTGCCAGCAACCAGCCGCATGAAATCCGAGCGGAGCTGGTGCAGGCCGCTGCCGAAGCCCGCCAGTTGCACTATCACGATGCGGAGCGCGATCTGCGGCGGGCCTTGAGCGCCGATCCCGGAAATGCCGCTCTGCACTTCGCACTGGGCGCCATGCTGCGGCAACAGCAGCGATGGGACGATGCCTTCGACGAGATCACGCAGTCCGCGCGTCTCATGCCCGACTTTCCCGAGAATCACAGCAGCCTGGCTTACGTTTTTTATCGTCTCGACGATGGCCCCAATGCGATCGCCGAAGCGCGCACCGCCCTGAGCATGGATCCGCAGAATGCCGATGCTTATCAGGATCTCGGTCTAGGCCTTTATTCGAACGGCCAGTACCTTGCCGCGGCCCATGCCTATGCCGAATCGTTGGCCCGCAGTCCGGAGAATCCCGATACTTATTACGATATGGGCGTCACGCTGCATGCTGCGGGGAATCTTCCCGCGGCCGTTGCCGCCTACCGCCAGGCACTACGCGTGAGCCCGGAGTTGTGGCAGGCTCACTCCAACCTTGCGCTGGTGCTGCACGAAGAAGGCAAGCTCGACGAAGCTATTGCGGAATATGGCGAAGCCAAGCGTCTCGCTCCCGAGGAAGCTTCCATCCGCAACAATCTTGGCAATACCTATTGCGACAAGGGCGACTTCGACGCGGCGATCTCTGAAATGGGCGAGCTTTATCGCCAGCATCCCGAGTGGCAGCAGGGCCACGCTTGTCTGGCCCAGGCATACATGTCGAAGAAAAATTATGGCGGCGCGGTCGAGGAGTTACAGGCGGCAGTTCGCCAGAATCCCAACGGTTCGGCGGAGCACCGCGTCCTGGGCCAGGCTCTGTTACTGAAAGGGAACTCCGAAGAAGCGATTCGCGAATTGCGCCTGGCGGTTTCGCTCAACCCGGATTCCGACGTGTCGCACCATTCGCTGGGCACGGCGCTGCTTCAGCAGCAATTATCGCAGGCGGCGGAGAAGGAATTTCGCGAGGCCCTTCGTCTGAATGCTTCCGCCGACAATCATTATTCGCTGGCTGCCTGCCTGATGACGATGGACCGTTACGAAGAAGCCTTATCGGAATTGGAGAACGCGGCCCGGCTGGATCCGCAGCGTGCGCTTTATCGCGCCCGCCACGAGGAGCTGCTCAAGCTGATCAAGGGAACAGCCTCGCGATGACAGCGGTTCCCGAATTGGTACGACAATGTCGTGGAATGTACTACGGTGTTTCGGCATTGGATTAAAGAATACTTAGACTAGGCTTGGTGCGCTTACGCTGCGCGGAATGCCAAGCCTGAACACAACGGTTAGAGGCACTGTACATGTTATGCGCGTGCATGTTAACGCACGGCAGATTCGGGGAGATTGATTTATGGAGCTGATACAATCCGCATCGCCGGCAGCCACTGCTGCCAAACCTGTCAAGGTGAGTTTGCCGGAAGTTGAGGTGCGGCAAATCGAGCAGCCCGCTGCTCCCGCTCTGCCCAAGACACGCGGTTACGGCCTTCCCTGCGCGAAGTGCCGGCGATACTATGCCGCAGATCTCGACACTTGCCCCATCTGCAACTACCGGGAACGAGTTGAGCCCATCGTTTCGCCCACCGTCCCCAAAGTGCAGGGCAGCGCCGAACCGCTGCCCAATGCCGCCGCCCTCGAGCAGGAAAGAGAAGAGTTCCTGAAGCAGTTCAAGTCTCAACTCATCGCGGCACAAGCCGAGGCGGTCCACGCAGCTTCGGTTTGCGGCCTGAGCGAACGCCATGCCGGCGGCCAGGAGCCAGCCGCCATCTGCAAGCCCTGTTATGACCAACTGCAGGAGCGGCTTGACGTGTGCGAGGCGGCGCTGCACATCGAACTGAAGGAAGCTGGGCAGATTGTCTACGACGCAGTGTGGGCCGATCCCTCGGATCCGAACAAGACCTACACCAACGCCGCCAACGCCCTACTCACCGAATTGCGCAAGCGTGCGGGAATTTCAAGTTTGCTTGGGTTCCAGCCATTAGCCCACTGAGAAACGAGCGCAGCTTGCCGTCGAATCGCAACAGAAACGGCGAACCCTTATTCTGGAGTTACCGCTACCCACTTCTTCCCGCCATACAGCTTGTAGCCACCGGCATCCTCCACCATCTTGAGCGGGACGGCCCGCGGCAGTGCGGCATCGGTCTGGAACGGCACACTGAGGACATCCTGGTTGGCCACGTTCATTACGACAAACTTGCCATCGGCCGCGAATCCGAACCCGTATTGCCCGGCCGCGAGTTCGACGCCGCCCACGCGAAGTTTAGCCTCGGTTATGAACAGCCCCTGGTATTTCTGCTGAATCGCGGTGGAGTATCCGGACGCATCCACTAAGGCCGCCAGTACAATTTTGCCGTCCGCAAGTTGAAATCCTGCGGCATTGCGCAGTTGCGTAGGTGCTTTCTGTCCGCGATAGAAGTACTCTGCGGGTACGATTTTCTTGAGTTCGTCGACGCTCAACAAATGCTTCGATGCCTGTTGTGCGAAGCCCAAACCCAGCAACGTGGCCACAAGAGCGCCGACCCCGGCAAAGCGCAGGTTCTTCATTGAATTCACCTTCGGCAAGAAAGAAATGAAAACGCAGGGCCACTCTAAACTCTTCTCAGGACGCATGCAAATCAGGAAGATCACGGGGGAACAGTGCCGCCCGCAGGTGAAGCCGGAAAGCAGAGACGGGTCTGTACCTCCTTTACTTCTGCCCGGAACGGCGTTGTCGGGGCCAGTTTCGCGCAGCTGTGATCGGAACAATCGACCTAGCCCGCCAGGCAGCTTCTTTATCGCATCGTGTCGTCGATCATGATGGGGCGTTACATCAAGTCGGTTCCGGCAGATGGAACGGCGACCTGCAGGATGAACAAGGCGGTTCATGCATCAATCGGGAGCGAACCGCCCACGGTTCACCGGGCGCTAAGGCTGTGCTAGACTTGCACTCAACCAGCAACGGAGAGGTGGCAGAGTGGCCGAATGCGGCGGTTTGCTAAACCGTTGTACGGGCTAACACCTGTACCGAGGGTTCGAATCCCTCCCTCTCCGCCAGATGTCTTGTATCCCAATCACTTACGTCGCATATTGTTCCTGCCTTGGTTTCCGCTTTACGTTGTTGCCGCTGCTCTGGTGTCCTGTAGGTGTCCCGAATGGCTAGCCCTTCTCGGACACAGCGGGCATTCGTGAGGAATCGACCGGGCGCCTGGCGGTCTGCGGGGACAGTGAATAACGCCAAGTCCGCAGCACTCGTCCGGCACGGTTCGAACTGTCGGTCCGAACCGTGCTCAACTTCATTGAGGGTGTGGAGTCCTTGGTTCGTCTCGGCTAAGAAGTGCTTCTAACCAACCAGAAAAAGAGAGCGCCTTACTGCTTCAACAGTGTGCTCCAATCGTGCTCCAGTCCACATAGGCGTTTGTGCTCGCAACCTGCGCTGTTCCAGGGAAGGTTCTCGTTTTTTGATCTGATCGAAGAGGACCGCAAAACCAGCCTCTTGACCTGAAGCAATGGAGAGGGCTTCCTTGTAAAGCGAGCTCGCTTTATACTCGAGGATCGTTGCGACTGACTTTCGTTGCAACCTTGGGATTCATAGGGAATGCCGTTGTAACAGTATTGAATAATCGAAATTCACAGGAAGTTGAGCAATACCGAGTGCATTCGAATATAGTAGTGGACAGTAAGTGTCAGAGCAAACACATGGTTGACAGATCAATCCGCAGCCAGCGTGACTTCACCACTTGATCACTTGATCAGCAAAATCCTCAGGCGACAGTCTTCGTCCCTTCGTTCACGGCGGATTACCTCCGATTTGCCCGTAATCCGCTACGGCAGGCTTGCCGGCGTGAGACCAAGCACGAAGCTCGTCCGTTGTGGCGCTGCGCTGGCTGCACCGTAATCCTCGATAAGCCCTGTGCCTGCGAAGCGCCGGTAGCTGCTTGTCTGCCCCGCGGCTGCTACCTGCACGAACTCCACCGACTGTGGCGCACTCGGAATACGTGCGCCGAACCAATGCGGGTCGTCCCGCTGCACCCAAGTGACGAGCGCCAGCACAGCACCCGCCGGAGCGGCTTGGCCTGCCAGCGCGGCTCGCATAGCTTCGTCGTTGCCGTAGAGCGTTGCCATCGTCCGGGTCTTAGGGTCGACGCACATCGTAATGGCGCTCCAGCTTAGCGGCTGATATGGCAGGTTCGCGGGAAGCGCGGCGGCGTTATTCACAACTTGCTCACGATCAACCTTCGCAGGTGAGATTGGCAGCGTGTAGACGTAGTCGTCGCCGTACAGCGGCCGGTGGCAGCCCGTGCACTCATTCACGAAGTGCGCGTCCTTGCCATAGGGCGTTAGGTCCATGCCGCGCCAGCGTCCCCAGCCCTCAGTGTCTTTGTAACGCTGCGCGTCTTTCACCATCAGCTCAACCTGCACGAACTTGCCAGGGTACACCAGGCCATCAGGGCCGGGCTGCTGCTGCCAAGCAATCTTCGCAAAACGCGCGCCGTCCGGCCACGGCGAGGTGTTGCCTGTTTGCGCCGCCTTTACGGCCACGTCATTTCCAAGGATGAACCGGAAGGTATTGTTATCCCCGCGATCGGTGGTGCTGATCGGCTTCCAGCTTTCGAAGGCGGGGTCGAACGGGAATCCATTGAACTCCGGATTGACCGCCTCCAGAGAGGCACGCGCTGGAATTCCGGGGGAAACGATAAACGGCCCCGCGTCAGTCTTCCCGTTGTTACGTTGCTGCGCGTCGCCGATCGGGCTCAGCGCAGGCGTCCACGGAGCCAGATACTCCTTTAATGTTGATAGCTCTTCGGGTGTCACCTTCGCGTCCGGATGCAGCTTGAGGAAGCTCGGCAGCGGCATCGCGCCAAGCTGGATCATGTTCACAGCCTCGTAGAGCATCGCCTTCTGTACGGCAGGGGGCTTGGAGCCCAGAGTCGAGAAGTTGAGGTGCTCGCGCGCGATTAGGATGTCGTGCCGTACCAGCCAGTATGCGGGTACGATCTGGTCGAACCACGCGAGCCGGAGTTGGTCCGAGTGGCAGCTATAGCAGTCTTTTTCCAGGACGTGCTTGACATCAGGTGGTGTCTCCAGATCGGCGGTCGCTGGCTTAACCGGAATGCTGGGTCGCACCACCTGCAGCACCCCGAAGACAAACACTCCCGCTACGATCAGTTTGCCAATCGTCCTCATTGAACTCCCCATTTACCGGTTCATGCGAGGACCTGATCCGCACCACCGAATGGAAGCAGACACTCACGCGTCGGATTCACGGCTAAGAATCTAGGTGGTCCATCACGAACACCATAATGATTAGAGTAGTCTGCTGCAGAGCCGTTGCAGTGAAATTGTCCATCTCCTGTTAGGAGCCTGCAACCACAGAGGTCGAGTCACGCTGCACGCGATAACTCCTCAATAGTCGGACGCTGGAGCCGCAAGAGAACATCGCTGCGTGGCGTAGCAACTATCGCCCGCTCAGAACGGAAAACGTATCGACAGAATCGGGATTCGATTGGTGGGATGGAACGAGGTCGTGGCGATTTCGAACCCGGACGCGAGGTCTTGATGAACCGCAACCCAATCCCAATGCTGGGCCCTCGACTGAGCCCGCCGCGGAAACAATCAGAAGGTGAAACGACCACCGACTGTCGGAGCAAAGTTGTTGTCGGAGTAATAGGGGACGCCGGGGCCATGAGGAATGGCGATGGCCAGACCGCCGCTCACCCAGGAATACGCAATTCCGGCAAAACCGTCGAAACGCTTGGTGAAGTGATGATCCGCGTAGAGTGACCCCTCGTTGAGGGTGCTCGCGCAGGAAGCGCGGAAACCGGCTGTGGGCGAGCAGGCCGGGGGAAGACGGAAGTCGTTCTGCCGCTGTTGATACCAGGCGAAAGTGAAGTCGGTTTTGCTGCGGTAGGTGTACTTCACGCCCGTCCACCAGATGTTCACCAACTTTTCAGAATCTAGATTGTTGTCTTCGACTCCGCTCATGAGGTAGCCGCCCTGGTCCGAGGCGCCAACGCCCAACGGGTTCGCCGGGTTATTCTGCCAGATGTATTCGTAGCCGGCAAAAAACTTGAACGGGTCCCACTTATAATTGGCAGCGACCATAATCGCGTTGTTGTCGGTCACGATGCCATATACGGTGTTGTTCGGGTCGATCAGATTGGGCCCCATGCCGGGCCCCCCGTTGATGGGGTTTGTATTGATGCTGTCCGTGGTCGACTGATAGGGCGCACTCAGACTCTGCGGCCCCAGCAAGGGGTTCAATACGCTGATCGCCTGGTTGTAATGTTGGAAGACGAAGTCGGCGGAGAACTTGCCGGCGTCTCCGCCGAGGTCGAATCCATAGGCGTTGTTATGCGCCGCTTGCGGCGTACAGGTGGTGTCAGTCCAGGTTGAGGAGGCCGAGTAGCAGCCGGCAGAACCATTGGCGAATTTGTACATCGCGCCGAAATGGACCGGGCCATAGCCGAGACGATACTTCACGGCGTCGTCCCAACGGGAGTTCTCGGTGTCGCCGCCGCCGGCCATCGTGCCGTTATACCCGATGTAGGAAAAGGCATAGGCGCCGCTGGCCGGATCGTAAAGGAGCATCGCATCGGTGCCGAGAGAGCGCTGACGACCGAAGGTCAGCGTGCCGAAAAGCTTGGACGATATACCACCATAGTATTCATCATTGAAGGGTTGGCCCGCGCGCGCGCCGTCGATGGCGAACGAATAGCTGGCCCTGGGAAGGCCATTGTTGACGATCTGCGTGGCTGACGCGTTGGCGAGCAGGCCGGACTGCGGATTAATGCCAGTTGAACCGTTGAACACAACGTACCAGCCAGGCAGAAACTCTACCTTGCCCCGGATGCCCAGACCCGTCTGCTGCAGGTTGTTCGGAGCGACGACGAATCGACGCTGATAGCCGTTTCGGTTGACCAGAGATTCGCCTTCATAGTTGGAGCCGTTTTCCGGTAAGCCGTGGCTGACCCAGCCGACGCCGACGTCATACGCACCGTACAGCGTGATGCCGTGCCAGGTCAGCGTGCAATCGGTGGTGGCGAACTCGTGGCCGCTCGCGCAGGCGTCGGGGGTGCTCCGCTGCATCTTAATGTCGACCGTGGCGTCCTGGCCAACCGCCAAGCTGATTCCCGAGCGCGTTTCCTCGGCGAACCCTGGTTTTGCCGCACGAATCTCGAAGCGCCCCAGAGGCAGGCTGGACGCCTGATAGCGTCCGCTGCCGTCGGTTGTGATCGTGCGCGTTGCACCTGTATCGACGTTCTTGACTGTCACCGCGACATCGCGAAGGGCTGCGCCGGTTTGGTCCGTCACCATGCCGGATAGGCTCGCTCCCGTTTGGGCCCACGCCGGGAACGCCCCCATTGCAAGCCACAAAATGAACAAAGCAGTTTTACGCACGAAGCCTCCAATGAATGCGTGCCTAACAGAATTCAAAAGTGTATATCAAATACGTTTCATATGCCTAATAGGATGCGTTTCTAAGCACTTGCAAGCCCTTTGTGGGTCTATACTGGGCGTGTCGGGACTAGGTTATTGACCGCACCTTGCGTTGACTGTACGATTTTGTTCCGATGCGGAGGAACGACAAATCAGTGCGGAAGAATGAGGAGTTGCTGAAGCTCCGTGACGCCGCGTTGCAACTGGGAATCAGCTTCCCGACGATCAAGCAATGGATTTACAAAAAGAAAATTCGCAGCATCCAGACGGCAGGAGGACATCACCGCATCCCACAGAGCGAACTGGACAGGTTGCTTTTCCGAACGCGAGGCAGAACGGAGAAGGAACGCAAGCAGGTAATCCGTCGTGTCAGCGGACGTAATCAGCTGGTGGGACGAATAGAAACTGTTCGAATTAGCGGTCTGATGGCGGAAGTGAGGATTTCAATCGGCGACCAGCAAATCACGTCGATTATTACTGCGCGTTCCGCACGAGAAATGCAGCTAAAGCCGGGGCAGACTGCTGCCGCGCTCATAAAAGCCACCGAAGTGATGATTCTGCGCGTATGAGATGAGAAATCGGCTCTTTCTTTCCGCTGCACTCTTCACCCTGATGCTGGACGCCGCACTCGTCCAGTCACAGCAGCTAACCATTCAAGTCGAAAGTGGAAACCAGACTGTCTTAACACGCGCTGACATCCAGGCTCTCCCGCATTGCAAGGTCACAACCACAGCTTTTGAGGGAGTCAGCTTAAAAGCGGTGCTGGACAAAGCGGGAAATAGCCTTGGAGAGTCTCGCTGGGACTAAGGTAGTATTGCAGCGCCGCCGATCAAGGGGATTGGATCATTGTTTCCGGTAACATTGCTTTCAGATGGGTCTGTATAATCATACTGAGGTCGTCGTGGGGAAGTCGGAAAGAAGAGACATTGCGGTTCGTTCGGTACCACGGTGGCGCTTGGCGTTCGTCAGCGTTGTCATGTTTTCTCTCGTCCTTACGCTGGCGACACGAACCTTCCGCGGTACAACTTCCCACTCGATAGCGGTTCAGTCCGACTCGCCGCAGGCTATGCGGCAACACATGGATCGCGATGCGGTTCGTTGGGCCGCTCCTGTAGCCAACGTTATGGTGGCGCAGGTTCCCGTTTTCTGTCCCCGTGTGATCTCGACCGGACCGCCTCTTCCAACCTTCCTTATCGAAGAGAATCTCTACAATCGACCACCTCCCGCCTGCTGATTCTTTCCTCCGTTGCCAAGAGCGAGCTACCTCAACTGAACTTTGACTCAGTCGTTAGATTGAGGCGACCTGGCTTCCATTAAACATGGGATGGATGCGATGGTCTTTACTTTCGTTCCGCTACTGCTTACCGTAGCGTGTACGAGCCTTACCCCCGCGTTTGGTCCTCTCCTTTTGCGGGGGTGAGGACTTTTCTCGCCACACGTAAAGTGCCGATTTCGAGCGAAAAAATGACGCTGCAACGCAGGCACATATTGATTGGGGCGGTGGTAGCGCTTGCCGCAGTGATCGCGATCATGCTACTCGTGCATTCGCTTGGTGACGCGAATGCCAAAAAGGTCGATGAACCAGCGCAACGGGTCGCTCCGGTCGTAGTCGTCGCCCGTGGTTCACTCGAAAACGCTATTACTCTCACCGGTGAATTCCGCCCGTTCCAGCAGGTCGATGTTCACGCCAAGGTAGCAGGCTACGTCCGCCACATGTTTGTGGATGTGGGGGACAAGGTCGGGGCTGGGCAGGTGCTGGCCATTTTGGAGGTCCCGGAACTGAATGCGCAGGTCATGGGCGCGCAGGCGGACATCCGGCGCAGTCAAGATGCGATTCGCCGTGCCCAAAGTGAAATGGAACGAGCGGAGTCTACCCACCAGGCTTACCACGCCGCATATTCGCGACTCAAGCAGGCGTCCGAGGAGCGCCCGGGGTTGGTCGCCGAGCAGGAACTGGACGATTCGATGGCAAAAGATAAAGAGACCGAGGCGCAGATCAATAGCGCTCGGGCAGCTCTGTCTGAATCGCAAAACCAGCTTGGGATGGCGCAAGCCACGCTTGATCGCCTTTCGGCCCTCCAGGCTTATGCGCACATCACGGCTCCTTTCGCGGGTGTGGTCACCAAACGGTATGTCGACACCGGTGCCTTAATCTCAGCCGGAACCTCATCTGAGACGCAATCGCAGCCCGTAGTGCAACTAGCAGAGTGGTCCCTGTTTCGGTTGGAGATTCCAGTTCCCGAATCCGCCGTGCCGATGATCCATTTGGGCAGCATCGTGCAGGTCCATGTTCTCGATTTGAATCGAGACTTCCAGGGTCGCGTGTCCCGCTTCGCTGATGCACTCAATGACGAGACCCGAACCATGCACACCGAGATTGACGTGGAGAATCCGCAAGACACTCTGACCGCAGGCATGTACGCCGAGGTGAAGCTTGCGTTGCAGGGGAAAAAGGGCGCGCTCACGGTTCCCGTCCAGGCCGTGGTTCAGGAAGGCAATGAACATGATCATTACGTGCTGATCGTGGACGATCAGAATCGCGTGCAGAAGCGGAACGTTGAATTAGGTGAGCAAACCTCCACCACCGTGGAGATCGTTCACGGTCTCTCAGAAAAGGATCGAGTGATCAGCGCCGGTCAGTCCGACTATGCGATCGGCGAGGTGGTGACGCCCAAGTTGGAGTCAGCGCCCACAGGTGCGAGCGAAGGCCAGACGGGAGAGCGAAAGTAATGCCGAGATTTGCTCTGAAGAACCCGTTCTTTGTGATCATGCTTTGTCTGGTAATCGCCGTGGTCGGCGTGACGACAGTGGCTAGGATGCCGGTGGATTTGTTCCCGCAGATCAAGATTCCGGTAGTCGTGGTTGCGACCTTCTACTCGGGAATGCCGCCGGAGCAAGTCGAGGCCGACATTACCGACACATTCGAGCGTTTCTTTACCCTGGGCAGCAACATCGACCACATCGAGTCGCGCTCTCTTACGGGCGTGAGCCTGATTAAGATTTACTTCAAGCCGGGCAGCGATGCCAATGCGGCTCTCAGCAATATCGCAAACCTGGCGATGGCGGACCTTCGGCGTCTGCCGCCAGGAACATTGCCACCGGTGGTACTCAAATTCGATGCATCCAGCCTTCCGGTTTGTTTGGTCACCCTGAAGGGCGAAGGCCTGGATGAGACCCGGCTGAAGGATCTGGCGCAATTCCAGGTTCGTGACCAGATCGCGAACGTACCCGGCGCTGCAGTGCCTCAGCCTTTTGGCGGGCGTTATCGCCAGATTATGGTTTATGTGGACCCGGTCAAGCTGGAGGCGCACCAGCTTAGCCTGATGGACGTGGTTCACGCGGTGAATGATTCCAACCTGATTCTTCCCGCTGGGGATGTCCGGATCGGTCCTAGAGATTACAACATCTATGCCAATGCGCAATTGCCCGACGTAGATGAGATTAACCGTATACCGCTGAAGACCGTGGGCAACGCGTCGGTGATGGTTGCCGATGTAGGTGAGGCCAAGGACTCAGGCGCGATTCAGACCAACATCGTCCGTATCGACGGACAGCAGTCGGTTTACATCCCTGTCCTAAAGCAAGGTGGCGACAGCAACACCATCACGATTGTGAATGGAATCAAAGCGGCGATAAAAGACCTTTTGGATATTCCGAAATCGCTCAAGACGGCGGTTGTGTTTGACCAGTCCATCTTTGTCAAGAGCGCCATCAAGAATGTGATGAAGGAAGGCGGAATTGGACTGCTACTGACCGGCATCATGATTCTCATTTTTCTGGGTAGCCCTCGCGCCACGGTTGCTGTACTGCTGTCGGTTCCTCTTTCCGCTTTGGTGTGTTTTTTGCTCATGAATGCAATGGGCGGGTCGATCAATGTGATGCTCTTGAGCGGTTTGGCACTGGCTTTCTCACGGCTGATCGACGACTCGGTGGTGGTGCTGGAAAACATTTTTCGTTACATGGAAATCGGCGAAGCTCCAGGAGTGGCCGCGGAAAAGGGAGGGATGGAAGTCTCGCTGGCAGTGCTGGCGGCCACGTCTACCACCTCGATCGTGTTTTTCCCCGTAACGTTGTTCTATGGCGTCAGCCGCTATTTGTTTATCGACCTCGCTCTGGGTGTAGTCCTGTCTATTTTTGCCTCGTATGTCTTTGCCATGACGGTGGTGCCGCTCTATTGCGCGCACTTCCTCCATGTAGAGGACGTCGAGATTAAAGGCGAGTCAGAGAACAAGCCCGCATCGCGATCGCTTTTCCGCAGGTTCATTGATCGGTTTAATGAGCGCTTTCAGAAGCTCTTGGATCTTTACGAACGTTGGGTGACTCGTGCTCTGGCCCGGCCGGGGACAACCGTGGCGTGGATTGCCGGTGGCATCGCCCTGGTGCTGGCGGGAATTTTCCCTTTCGTAGGGACAGCGTACTTTCCTCGAACCGATCCGGGCCAGTTCGTGATCAACATCAAGGCGCCGAGCGGTTCCCGGCTTGAGGTCACTAATCAATACATCGCGCGCGTCGAGAACGATATTCGCCAGGTGATCGGCCCCCACGACCTCGACATGATCGTCTCCAATATTGGGATTACTCCCGATCTTTCCGCCATCTACACCAGCAACTCGTCTATGGATACTGCATTCGTCCAAGTGAGTTTGAAGGGAGACCACAAGTTCGGCAGCTATGAGTACATGCGGCGCGTCCGCCACAAACTGGCTGAAGATTTGCCGGAACTGGATACATACTTTCAGGCGGGCGGATTGGTCGATGCCGTAATCAACCTGGGGTTACCGGCGCCTATCGATGTCCAAGTGAGAGGCAACGATCTCGACGGCGCTTATAAGGTGGCGGCGAACATTGCCAAACAGATCCGAACCCGCCAGGGCGTGAGTAGCGTGCTGACTCCCCAAAATCTCCTTTATCCCGGACTGCAGATGAACATCGATCGCGAACGCGCCAGCCTGGTTGGACTCACACCCAAACAGGTGGTGGACAATGTAATCACCGCGCTGACCTCCAACGGCATGATCGAACCGAGCTACTGGATTGATCCCAAGACGGGCAACAACTACATGCTCACCGTGCAGTATTTCGATAAGCAGATTGAGAACATGAGCATGGAGGATTTCAAACAAATCCCTCTACGTGCTCCGAATATCAAGAATTACACGCCCCTGCAATCCGTGGCCGACATAACGACGATGAACACTCCGACCGAAGTCGACCATTATCAGCTGCAGCGCGTCATCGACATCTATGTGATGCCCTCGGGCGAGGCCTTGGGTGGAATCAATCGCGAAGTCAATCACATCGTCAGCCATCTGACGTTACCGGAAAACATCCGGGTCGACGTGCTCGGATCGGTAGTTGGCATGCAGGAATCGTTCAAGCGCTTTTCTATCGGCCTAGTGCTGGCCATCGTGCTGGTCTATTTGATTCTGATGGCGCAGTTCACTTCTTTCATCGACCCGCTCATCATCCTGGTTGCAATCCCCCCGGGCCTGGCGGGGGTAGTGCTGATTCTTTTTCTCACGCACAGCACATTCAACATCATGTCCCTGATGGGCGTCATCATGATGACGGGAATCGTAGTTTCCAACAGCATCTTGATCGTCGAGTTTGCGCGCCAACTGCGCAAAGAGGACTTCACATTACAGGAGGCCCTCGTGCGTGCGTGCAAGATCAGGCTGCGCCCGATTCTCATGACCTCGCTCGCAACTTTGTTGGGCATGCTTCCGATGGCCTTAGGTGTGGAGACGGGCAGCGAACAATACGCTCCTCTGGCCCGCGCCGTGATCGGTGGCCTTGCGGTTTCGGTCGTCGTCACAGTTTTCCTGGTGCCCGCCGTCTATTTGATGGTTCACAGCAACGACGAAGACAAGAAGAACGAGAAAAAGGAGGAACAGCCGGCATGACATGGAGACTGGCGCTTCTGCTAGGCGCTCTCGCGCTCTCAACCCACACCTTCTCAATACAAAGCCTGGCGCAGACGGTACCGCTCGAGGCGGGCTCGCCGTCCTCGAATGTGATACGGCTCAGCGTGCAGGACGCCGAGGGCCTGGCGCTGAAACAGAATCCAGCAATTTCCGTAGCGCGTCTCAATGCGCTGGCGTCGCATGAGGTGACGCGGGAAGTAAGCTCGAATCTCTGGCCACAAGCCTATGGCAACCTGACCGGAGTCGATGCCCGAAGCAACAGCCGCATTACGGCTGGCGCATTGAACAATCCATCCGTGTACACGCGAGCCGCGGCTGGGGCCGCGGTGAGCCAACTCATCACAGACTTTGGACACACCACGAATCTGGTCTCGAGCGCCCGCCTTCAGGCACGAGCCGACGAACAGAACGCAGTCGCCACAAAACAAGATATTTTGTTGGCCGTGGACCAGACCTTTTACAACGCGCTGCAGACGCACGCTGTGCTGCAAGTAGCAGAGCAGACCGTAGCTTCGCGCCAGTTGTTGTCGGACCAGGTTTCCGCTCTAACGAAGAGCAAATTAAAGTCGGATCTGGACCTGAGCTTCGCCAACGTAAATCTGGCGCAGGGAAAACTTCTCTACCTGGACGCACTAAACAACGAGAAAGCTTCCATGGCGGCCCTTTCGGCGATTCTGGGGTATTCCACGCTCGAACCGTTCGAACTGGTGAACAACACCGAACCGCTGGCCCCACCCCCAGCCGACATCGACACGTTGATCGCCGGGGCCTTTGCGAAGCGTCCCGAGATTCTTGCGTTGGAATTTCAGTCGGACTCCGCGGAAAAGCTTCACCAGGCAGAGCACGACCAGTTGTTTCCGACAATCAGCGCCCTCGGAGCTTTCGGAGATTCTCCGGTACGCAACGATATTATCTATGGGCCGTACGCTGCCGTGGGGGTCAACATAGAGATTCCCGTCTTCAATGGATTTCTCTACTCCGCGAAGTCGCATGAAGCGGACCTGCGAGCCCAAGCCGTGCGGCAACGCCTGACCGATCTTCGAAATCAGATCTCGCGAGATGTACGCACCAGCTGGCTGGCGGCAAGTACGGCATTCGACCGCGTGAATGTGAGTGAGCAGTTGTTGGCCCAGGCGAACCTGGCGCTTGATCTTGCCCAGACTCGATACAAGCTCGGCCTCAGCTCAATCGTAGAACTCAGCCAGGCGCAGTTACAGCAGACCCAGGCAGAAATTGGAAATGTGCAGGCTGGGTACGAATATCGGCTGGCTTTGGCGGTTTTGCGCTACCAGACTTCAGGTCTGTAAGTCGGGTTGCAGGTGCGCATTGCGCGCGGATGCACGATTCTGGACGGGTCGTCGGCAAACAGGAACCTATGGGGTTGTGGTCGCCAAAATCACACTAAAACCCGGTCTATTATCTTTTGTACGACGAAGGTCGGTCTCTACTTGCACTCCTTCCTAATGTCGCGGCCGGCCAAACTAGCCCTAGCGCCTGACGACTGGTATCAAATCAAACATGGAACACGGCCCGACCGCTCACTAGAGTCAAACAATAGTTAGGTTCCCAATTTCCTCCGACGTCCTTTGCTATTGCACTACGGATAGATCTCGCGCCTCTGTTTCGGCACTGTCACGTTGGATATGCTCCGATCTTTCGATGTGATCTTCGAGTTTCGACATCGCGCTCCGAACATCGGCGGCGGCAGTCTTGATGTAGTACGTTGCCGTAGTGCTGACGTTCGCGTGTCTAAGGATTCGCTGAATCACCATGTCGGGCACGCCCAGGCGATAAAGATTGCTTCCGAGGCCGCGCCGTGCGGCGTGCCAGCCGTGCCACTCGGGAATTCGACCGTCGCGCTGGTAAATGTGGTCTGCCTTCTGGTGGTCCGACTGCTCCTCTCCGCAGCTTTCGCAGCGATTCAACGCCGGAAGAATCACGCGATTGACCACGCTGCTGAGCGCCAGCGGTTTGCCAACGGCATTAGCAAAGATCGGGCCCGCAAGCGGGTTCCCCGATCGCAGACGGTGCATTTCCAGGCGATCCGCAAGCTGTCGAATCACAGGAACAGGCGCACGACCTTTGCGCGTCTTCGGATCGGTCACGTGGACATTCCAGATCGAGCGGGAAACGAACAACTCACCCAGCCGGTAGTTCTCCCATAGCAGACCTTGAATTTCACCATGCCGAAGGCCCAAGAACCCCGCTACCGCGAACGCAGTAGACGCTGGTTCGGGGAGGAGGGCAATGATGGTTTGGATTTCCTCCAGGCTGTATGCGTAGGTTTCTTCCGGTTCTGCGGCGTTCGGATTGATGGCCGTGTCCTGCGCGGGGTTTATGCCGTCGAAATAATTTTGCTGCTTCGCTAACGTGAACATCCCACTAACAACACTCTTGATGTGCTTCAATGTGTTGCGGCTCAACCCACACTTTCCGATTTCATCAAGCCAGCCCTGGACGTGATACGTTCGCGCGTTTTTGAGCCAGAATCCCTTGCACAACGGACTGAGATGATCCTCCCAGATGTCCCGATAGGATTTCGATGTTGATGGACGTTTGTGCTTCTCACTCCACGGGAGATAAACCCGGTTGGCAAAATCACCGATAGTAACGATTCTCTCGGCCGGAATGACGCCGCTCCGCACTGCCGCCATGTGCTCGTCGGCAGCGTTTCTGATCTCCTGCGGAATTCTTTTGCCACGAGTCTCCACCGGCCCCAAGTGGTGATTGATTCGTTTGCGAAGAAGCGCGCCATTCTGGATTCGGCGCTCCCAGTACAGCACATACCATCTCTTACGGTGACGAACGATCTGCCCGGCTTGTTCCCGCATCACGCTCCTCCTTTTGCTTTCGACCCTTTGGCTCTCTGCTTTCGCTTTTTTTCACGGGCACGCACGGCGAGCAGAGCGATCCGTGTTCGCTGGGCCTTTGACAACCGGTGTTTGCGCGCTTGACCTCCCTTGCTGGCGATCTCGCGGAGCCGAGCATCAGACAAGTTCTGCGCCCGTGCTTTTCCGCCGAGAGCGCCTAGAGCTTGCGCGTGGACATTCTTTTTCTTACCCATGTTCTAATTAAATCTTGCTTAGCGCAATGTATGATAGTGAAAGATTACTCGCGGTGCTTGGTCATCCATTCGGTCAAGCGGGCGGACCCGAACTCGTAGCGGCGGTAGCGACCGAACCGGACGCTCGGGATGCGATGGTCGCGCGGGACGCGGGGCTCCGGCTCTGCGCCCGTACCCAAGCTTCCGGCAGTTTCCATCGAGCAGCAAGCTCTCTCGCGTCGATCAATTCGACGCCGGTTCCAGCGACTCGGGACACCATTGGGACACCAGCCAGCCCTGCCCTTGCCATTGACGGCCGAACCGAATCGGGACGCCCGCCCCTTGGGTGTGTGCTGTGAGTGGCGACCCTCGACCCAGGCGTGGGCCGAACCTTTTGACATGCATCTCCCGCAACTCTGTCACGTCGTTTTGTGCGCGTTAGTCAAGGGTCAGACCATCGTCAGTCATGCCTCCCACCAACACCGCCGCGTAGCGGTGCTCGACCACCAGAGACCCGCCGAAGTACGTCGCGTCCTCCTGGACGTTCTCGCTGATCCACGCCCGCGCGATCTCGGTGTTCGCCGTAAACAGGAAGATCGTTCCCTCATTCCGCACGGTCACGTCGGCCTGCATTGTTCTCGTTGCCATTGCTCCATCCTTCGGAGTCCGCGCAAGCGGACTTCAGTCGATCAGCGAAACCATGCCCTCGCTGGGGTCAGATGTGCCGCCCCCGGAGTCAGTCGTATTCGAGCTGGGAAGCCGGGCAGAGCAACGGCCAGCATTCGTTGCAGACCCCCGAGATAAACAACTCCCTTTCGCCGGCATTCAAGTACGGCACGCCCGCCTGGTCAGTGAACGCGACCTGGACAAGCACGCCTGCCCTGTGACAGGCAAGGTCTTCCTCGTCCAGACGCATCGCGATCCATGTCCGGCAAACGACGCACTGCACTGCCACTGGTTTCAGGATTTCGCCGAACACGCCCGTTTTCTCCGGGCATCAGGAATGAGAAGCGAGAAGCAAAAAAAGCCGCCCAAGGTCAGGGCGGCGATACGTTTTGCAGATCGTTCTGCCACATCGGGCCACTTCTTTCCGGCCCAAACCACCGTTCTCAAGAGAGTCGGTTGGCGGCCCCCGTTTTCGGGGACGCTCCTGATGCGCTACCAGCCTTAACCATACGCCTACGCAACGGTCTGCACCAGGGCAGGAAACGACGGGTAGTGGGCTGTTTTGAATTTCTTCATGTAACATGAGGATGTGCCAGCAGACGCAATAACGCATTTATTGGCTCTTCTCGGGATTGGGAAGATGCTTCGTGGCATGGCCGTGCTGATCCTGATTGGATGTGCGCTGGGAGCGTCAATTACATACCTGCTATTACGCCGCCGCTGCCGCTTTAGCCTCGCGTGTTTCTAACAGCCCACTACCAGGCGACGCCATGACTCACTCGACCACGGTAGTGCCGGCGGCGATCTGGTCGAAATGCTTCGTGAGTTCTTTCATGTCGTTCTTGGCTACCCTCGCGGTCTGCGGCAAGGACGCGGCAAACTTCGGGTCCCGTTTGAGTTCGGTTATGCGGGCGTCGAGAGATTCGCCCTTCGCCCTGACCACCACGTCGCGGGTGCCCGTGATCTCCGCTTCCATATCAAGCTGTCGTCGAATTGGATGATCGGTCCGAAGACCGGCGCGGGCCATCGCATGGCCTATCTGGTTGTCGACGAACTGTTGAGCGACATAGCTTCTTTCCGTCATGTGGTGTTCCTCCGATCTCGTCAGCCTAGCATGTGTCGAGCAGGTCTTCGATGAAAACCGCCAGGCAATGATCCCGCCCCAGAAGGCTGCCGTGCAATCGGAGCCAACGGTGTCCCGAACGGTGTCCCGAAACTGCCGAATGACATCACTTCGCGTAGTGTTGCGTGACCGAGCGCGACTGTAAGCCATTGGGATTGCTCGGCATCACGTCGAGGGCGAGAATTGCTAAACCGTTGTACGGGCTAACACCTGTACGAGGGTTCGAATCCCTCCCTCTCCGCCAGCTTCCCTTAATCCCTGTTTTTCTGCGTGGGTACCAAAGACTTTACAACTGCCCCTTACAATTTGCGAGACTCTCCTGGCAGCACCGTTATTTGCTCTAGAGGAGAGGCAAGTGGCAGCTTGAGAGAGGTAGATTGGCCAATGTCGCTCTGGCCGCCCAGGGAAGGCCGCTTCAGAAAACCCTACATCTAATAGTCCCGGGAAATAGGGGAAACTATCGCCAATCGACCGGGAGTACACAGTATTGCCGATAAGCAGAGCTGATTTTACAGTGCAGAAAGAGTAGAAAGTCGAGTTCTTCTCCAATGGAATGCAAGATTGCAGAACGTCGGATTGAAGTGCACCAGTCGCCCTCGGCACAAGATCTGAGACGTGCCTTCGAGATAGCCGTGTGCGAAATTCATCAAGCTGATCGCGGCGCTAAGAAGAGTCTCCTGTATCGGACCCCCATCGTTGAGCGCGCAAAGCGTTTGGGAATTTCCCAAGCAGACGCTGAGAAGCGGGCACTGTCGGATGCGGCTCGAGCTCTAGCGCAGCTGTGGAAGGTTTGAGCGAATCCCGCTGGTTGGAGGAAGACCAGGTATCCGAGGCGCCAGGGCGCGTCACCGGCTCGCCCTCGAATGCTCCCCGCGAAGAAGCTAAATTTCTCACGCGCTCGGCGGGCATTCTGGAACAATAGAAAATGCAAGGCGAGAGTTTGACAATGCTAGGGGATCGCTGGTGATTACACAGCGTCCCCTATTGCCGCAGTGAAGCTAGCTCACTTTGCGGCGCGAGCGAGCGTCTTTCTCGTTTTCTGTTTCAACTGAGTCATCGGCGGTCTCGCCGGTCTTGTTCGGGATCTTCTTGCCGGACGCCTTTTCACCGGCCTCTTTGGCGTTGCCCCAGGCGTTTTGAACCTTGCCCTCGACTTGCTTCAACGTTCCGTGCACCTGTTTCTCTTTGTCCCCGGTCCATTCGCCGGCTTGGCGCTCGATGCGACCAGCGACGTCTTTGACTTTACCTTTCACTTGATCCTTATTCATGATTATCCTCCTCGAGTTTATTCTTGGACTGTTCAATGCCCATCTGCAACCTCTCGCCTTGCGTGCTGCCGAGCCGCCAACTCAGACTACCGGGCTTCGGCCTTGGATCAAGCGGATCAAAACTGCGACCACCGCCAAGACGAGCAAAATGTGAATGAATCCACCCAGCGTGTACGAGCTGACCATGCCCAACAACCAGAGAATCAAGAGCAACACGGCTATAGTCCAGAGCATCGGCACTCCTTTCCTGGAAAGTTGTGTGTGCGCTACCAACCAGTAACTGCACGGAGTGTACGCGGACTTTAGCGCGGCAGGTATCCAGTAAAGTCCCTAGCCATGGCGCAATCTCGCTTTACTTGCGATGGATTTCAAGGCGATGCAGGGGAAGGGTAGTTTTCCTTGGCGTGACGCTGTAGCGGCGCTCACAACAGCGCGGCAGGCATATTGGAAATCCGCGGCTGCCCTTAACCCGTTCCACGGTGGCGCGATTCAATTTTTTCTTTCAGGAGCGGCTAGCCGCAAGTGTCCCTGGGATAACGGCAAACTCCCGGTGCGCGCAAGCGGTAGCGTTCAACGGAATTCGCCCATGAAGCAACCCTGGCTGGGATGCTCAGGCTACCGTACTTTCCGTCGTGTGATGGAGCTGCGGCGGCATCTGGATCTGGATGATGTTGTTCTTGATAGCGTACACGACCAGATCGCGGATGGAGTGCAGGCTGAGCTTCCGCATGATATTGCTGCGATGTGTTTCCACGGTCTTGGTGCTCAAGTTCAGTAGCGAGGCCACTTCCTTGGAACTCTTTCCCTCCGCGAGAAGCTGAGTAACTTCCCGCTCCCTGACGGTCAGTGTAGGCAAATTCGGAGGCTCATTCCGGGATATGGCGTGCCCCCTGTCCAGGAAGCCCGCCAACACCAGATCGTTCACTCTAGGCGTGAAGAACATTCGCTTGCTCTGCAAGGCCTCGACCGCGGACACCAGGTCGCGAGCTGCGTCGGACTTGAGCACGAAGCCGCGTGCCCCGGCATCGAGGGCCTCACGGATGACCTGATCGGAATCGGTGATCGTCAGAACTATGACTTTGAAGTGGGGGTCATGCTGCAGCAGTTGGCGTGTAGTGTCCAAGCCGTTGAGGTATGGCATACCAATGTCTACGATCGCAACATCGGGCTTCATCTGCTTAGCCATTTCAACCGCTTCGCGGCCATCGGATGCCTCCCCGCACACTTCCCAGCCCTCATGTTTCTGGAGGAGCGCACACAAGCCTCGACGTACGATTTCATGATCGTCGGCTAACAAGATACGCAGTTTCATGGCAGATCCTTTCTTCCAGTAGATCCCAGGAGATAGATAGACTTGTAACTGCTTGCCCGAAACTCAACACGAAGCGTCTGGACTTCGTGCTAGCGCCGTAAAGACCCGATGTTGGCTCACCGCCTCTACAGCCTCCAACAGATCGCGGGCGGCATTCGACTTCACGACATACCCTCTGGCGCCCGCATGCAGGGCCTCATGCATCATCTGCGGAGAGTCATGCTGCGTAACGAACAAAACCTCGGGACCGGAGGTCTTCTGCTTCTGCTGAATTAACCGGCACGCCTCCAGACCATTCATGCGAGGCATGGTGACATCAAGCACCACAACGTCGGGTTGCAAATTGTCCACCTTGTCCAAGGCCTCGAGCCCATCCGATGCTTCACCCACTACTTCCCAGCCGGGCCGCCCTTCCAACAGGGTGCGCAGCCCTTGCCTCACGATGGGATGATCATCCACCAGTAGTATGCGGACTGCCATAAAGTTTCTGGTTCTCTGAGGCAGCCTCGTACAGACCATTCGCAACGGTTCACGGCTGGCTCCGGTTTCAACTTTGTCCCGTTCTTGCCGCGGGAGTCTCCTCACCGGGCGGAAACGCAACTCCTAAGTGGATCGCCCCGAAATTAGCATCGTACTGCCTTCGGTCTAAATACAGGGAATCCTGTATTTGCGGCGGCCGCAGTTTCGCCAATGGATCTCGCAGCGGTTTTCAGACACATCCATCCAGGACGGCACTTGGCTCTCGCAACACCGCGCGACGGGGAATTATGAGTTCGACGAGGGTTCCAGGATGGGCATTAGTCAGCCGCAACTCTCCACCAAATTCCTTGGCACGTTGTTTCATGCCTCCCATGCCAACTCCAACGCTATCCGGTTGCTGTTCGGCAATTCTCTTTCCGATTCCCTTGCCATCGTCTCGCACCGCGACCACGATCATGCCTTCTATCTGCGTCAGGGTAATCCACACCTTGCGTGCCTCTGAATGCCGGAAGACATTGGTCAGCGCCTCTTGAACGATTCGAAAGACTGCGGTCTCCACGTCCGCTGCGAGCCTGGGAAATTCGGCGGGCCGGACGTCTAGAGAGGTCTCAATGCCGCTGCGCTTTGTGAGGCCATCCACGTACCAGGCAAGCGCCGATAGCAAGCCAACTTCATCGAGCAAGGGCGGATGCAAGAGATGAGACATAGTGCGAACCTGCTGAATGGCTCGATCGACAATGCTGCTGGCCTCAGTCCACGCTTCCTGTGGGGGTTGAGCGGATTTTTGCAAGATCATTTTGTCCAGTACTATCTTGGCCAGGACAAGTTCCTGTCCGAGCCCGTCGTGCAGGTCGCGTGCAATCCGGCGGCGCTCTTGATCCTGCATGGTCATGAGGCGAATGGAAAGACGCCGCAATTCGTCCGTCCTCCTGTCGACCATTTTTTCCAGTTCGGCAGCGCTGTCGCGCATCGATTGTTCCAGCAGTTTACTATCGTGAATGTCGGAGCAGGTTCCGTACCATTTGACGATCATCCCGTCCGTATCTCGAATCGGAACGGCACGAGACCGGAACCAGCGGTAGGTGCCATCTTGGGAGCGCAGACGATACTCCGATTCATAATTTCCTCCCGACTGAACGGACTGCATCCAGCTCGCTTTGCTGCGATCGACGTCGTCAGAATGCACGTAGTCCAACCAATGGACGCTCTTGCCAGAGACCGCTGAAGAGCCCGTATATTCGTGAAAGCGTTCGCTCACGTACTCGTAACGCCCGTCTCCCTGGCTGCTGAAAATAACATCCGGAGCTGTGCTGACGATGGCGTCGAGCTCCTGGTTCTTTCCCACCAGCTCCGTGTTAAGCTGCAGAAGCAATTCCGCTTTGCGGGCTAACTCTTCGGTGCGCTCCAGCACACGCTGCTCCAGTTCGCGATTCAGCGTCTCGAGTTGCCGGGTTTTGCGGTGCAACTCGGCAAATACCCTGACTTTCGCGCGAAGCAGCTCTTGCACGACCGGAACGGAAATGTAGTCCACCGCTCCGTGCTCGTATCCTTTGAGCTGGTCCAGGTCCGTCAGGTGCACGGCTGAGATGAAGATGATCGCGGTCCTTTGAAAACGCGGGTGCTGGCGAATCATCGCAGCCAATTGGAAGCCATCGAGCTCGGGCATGCTCACGTCCATCAGCACCACGGCAACGTCAGTCTTGAGCAGAACTTCGAGGGCCTCCTTCGCCGAAGCGGCCTTGATCAGGTTCTCGCCGAGTCCGCCGAGCATGACCTCATAGCTCAGCAGCTTGCCCGGCTGATCGTCCACCATGAGAATGTTGACCTTTTCGTTTTTGCCCATTTGCTCCCTCTGCGCAGGTCTCAGAAACGCAACCCATGCTGCCGCGGGCAACTGTTATCTGTGCAGCCACATACGCAACGATGAAAGCAGTTGCTCCGTATTCACGGGTTTGGCCAGATACTCGGACGCTCCCGCCTCAAGACATTTCTCGCGATCCCCCTTCATCGCTTTTGCGGTTAAGGCAATGATCGGCAAGCGACGGAACGAATCATTCTGCCGGATCACCTGCATCGTTTCGTACCCGTCCATCTCCGGCATCATGATGTCCATCAGTACGATGGCGACATCCGGGGTCGATTCGAGCTTGGCGATCGCTTCCCGGCCGGTTCCGGCGGTGATCACGGTCATACCGCGACGCTCGATCACGCTGCTAAGAGCAAAGATGTTGCGCACGTCATCGTCGACCACCAGCACTTTCTTCCCCACCAGGGCGTCGTCGGAGTGATGCAGCCGGTCGAGTAATCTCTGTTTCTCTACCGGAAGATCGGCAACGACACGATGCAGAAACAGCGCGGTCTCGTCGAGCAGGCGTTCGGGCGACTCCACTCCCTTTACCACAACACTGCGGGCCAGCGAATGCAGCCGCGCATCCTCTTCGGGGGAAAGTTCCTTGCCCGTGAATACTACCACCGGCAAGTCACCCAATGACGGAGTATCCCGGAATCGCTCCAACACATCAAAGCCTGATATGTCGGGTAGACGTAAATCAAGAACGACGCAGTCGAAAGCGTGCTTATTAACGGCCTCGATTGCCTCTACGCCGGTAGCCACGACGGTGACGTCGATGTCGTCATAGCCCAGCAGTTCCTTGATACTGAGCTGCTCGGCCGGGTTGTCTTCCACCACCAGCAGTCGCTTCCGCCGGGGAGCGGCATATTCCTTGATGTGTGCCAACGCTGTTTCCAGGCCCTCCGGCGTAGTGGGTTTTGTGACAAATGCAAACGCCCCGCGAGCCAGGCCATGGTGACGATCTTCGTCCAGCGTCAGCATCTGAACCGGAATGTGCCGCGTTGATGGATCTTGCTTCAAATGGTTCAGCACCGTCCAGCCCAGCATATCCGGCAGGAAGACATCAAGTGACACTGCGGTCGGATGATACTCCTGGGCCAGCGCCAGGGCTTCCGCGCCACGGGTAGCCGCCAGCACTTTGAAGCCCTTGTCCCGCGATAAATCACACAACACCCGCGCATAGTGCGGGTCATCCTCAACAATCAGCAACACGGCATCGTCGGGTTGTAAATTGTTTCGGTCGTCGGCAATCTTCTCGACCGGATGCTCCGAGGCCCCCGCCACAGACAACAGCGCTGGCGAAACGGACAATGAGAACCTTGCCTCCGCCCCGGCTGTGCTAGATGCGGCAGCGCTAGATGTGGAAGGACCCACATAGGTTTGCGGCAAATAGAGAACGAAGGTGCTGCCCCGGCCGGGAGCGCTGCGCAGCTGGATTTCTCCGCCCAGTAGGCCGGCCAGTTCGCGACTGATCGCCAGCCCGAGGCCCGTGCCGCCGTACTTGCGGCTGGTGCCGGCGTCGGCCTGCTGGAAAGCCTCGAAGATGATCCGCTGCTTCTCGAACGGAATGCCAATGCCGGTATCCACAACTTCAAAGGCCACCACGGAAGCGGCCTTTCCCAGAATTGCGTGATCCTCGCTCCAACCGCCCGTGGCTAGAGACACAGACAGGCGAACGCCTCCGACTTCGGTGAACTTGAAGGCATTCGACAGCAGATTCTTCAATACTTGCTGCAGCCGCTTCGAGTCGGTAACGACGCTTCGAGCCAGGTGCGGATCGGTCTGCACCTCGAAACCGAGACGCCGGTTCTCGGCTTCATGCCGGAACGGACGTTCTATCGCGTCCAGCAGACTGGCGAAAAAGACTTCCTCCGCCTCCACCGAGACCGTTCCGGATTCGATCTTCGACAAATCAAGAATGTCCGTGATCAGGTTCAGCAAGTCTGTTCCAGCGCCATGGATCGTGCGGGCAAACTCAACTTGTTTTGGCGTCAGGTTCGCATCCGGATTGTCACTGAGTTGTTGCCCCAGAACCAGAATGCTGTTAAGTGGCGTGCGCAACTCATGAGACATGTTGGCCAGGAATTCCGATTTGTATTTCGATGTCAGAGCCAATTCCTTGGCCTTATCTTCCAGAGCGCGGCGGGCTTGCTCGATTTCCTGGTTCTTGCGCTCGACTTCAACGTTCTGTTCGGCGAGCTGCTGCGCTTTTTGCGCGAGCTGCTCGTTCGTCTGCTGCAACTCCTTCTGCTGCATCTGAAGTTCGGTGGCCAATTGCTGGGACTGCTTCAACAGTCCCTCCGTCTGCATGGTCGCCTCGATACTGTTGAGCACAATCCCGATACTGGCGGTCAACTGCTCAAGAAACGCCAGATGGGAGGCTGTAAAGCTGCCCAGCGAGGCTAATTCGATAACCGCCTTGACGCGATCTTCGAAGAGCACGGGCAGTACGATAACGTTTCGCGGAATCGCCTCGAACAAGCCCGACCGAATCGAAATCGTGTTGGGCGGCAATTCGGAAATCAGCATCCGCTTTTTTTCAGCCGCGCATTGTCCCACCAGACCCTCGCCAATCTTCAGTCGCCGCAAATGTCCACCCTCGCCGTCCCCGGCAAACGCCGAGAGCAGCATCATTTCCGAGGATTCTTCCGCTCCCATCTGGTAGATCACCCCTTGTTGGGCGCTTACCAAAGGCGCCAGTTCCGACAGGAGCATGCGCCCCACTGTCGCCAGATCGCGCTGGCCCTGCAACATGCCAGTGAAGCGGGCGAGGTTCGTCTTGAGCCAGTCCTGCTCTGTGTTGCGATCCGTGGTGAGGCGGAGATTGTCGATCATCGTGTTCAGGTTGTCTTTCAAGTCGGCAACTTCGCCGCTGGCTTCGACCTGAATCGAGCGAGTCAGGTCGCCCTTGGTGACGGCCGTGGCAACCTCAGCAATGGCCCGCACTTGGTTGGTCAAATTGTCGGCCAGCAGGTTGACGTTGCCGGTGAGATCTTTCCACGTACCCGCCGCGCCGGGCACATTGGCCTGTCCGCCGAGTCGGCCTTCGACGCCCACTTCGCGCGCCACGGTTGTAACCTGGTCGGCAAAAGTGGCCAGAGTGTCCGTCATGCTGTTAATGGTTTCGGCCAGCGCCGCAACTTCTCCCTTGGCGTTTACGGTCAGCTTCTGAGTCAGTTCGCCATTGGCGACGGCGGTCACGACTTTCACGATTCCGCGCACTTGTTCGGTTAGGTTGGCGGCCATCACGTTGACGTTATCCGTGAGATCCTTCCAGGTTCCGGCCACGCCCGGCACCTGCGCCTGCCCGCCCAGCTTGCCTTCGGTGCCGACTTCGCGAGCTACGCGAGTGACTTCGGCGGCGAAAGCATTGAGCTGATCCACCATCGTGTTGATGGTATTTTTGAGTTCGAGGATTTCGCCTTTCACATCGACCGTGATCTTGCGCGACAAGTCGCCGCGCGCCACAGCCGTGGTCACCTCAGCAATGTTGCGCACCTGCCCCGTCAAGTTCCCCGCCATTGCGTTGACGGAGTCAGTGAGATCCTTCCACGTTCCGGCCACGCCGGACACGTTGGCCTGTCCGCCGAGACGACCTTCGCTACCCACTTCGCGTGCCACGCGCGTCACTTCGGCGGCGAACGAGCGCAGTTGCTCGACCATCGTGTTCAGCGTTTCCTTCAACTGCAAAATTTCGCCGCGCACATCCACCGTGATTTTCTTCGAGAGATCGCCGTTCGCAATGGCCGTCGCGACTTCAGCGATGTTGCGCACCTGCCCGGTCAAGTTGCTGGCCATGAAGTTGACGTTGTCCGTGAGATCCTTCCAGGTGCCGGCGACACCTGGCACCTGCGCCTGCCCGCCCAGCTTTCCGTCAGTGCCGACCTCGCGCGCCACGCGGGTCACCTCACCGGCGAAAGCATTGAGCTGATCCACCATCGTATTGATGGTGTTCTTGAGTTCGAGAATCTCGCCTTTCACGTCGACCGTGATCTTGCGCGACAGATCGCCGCGCGCCACGGCCGTGGTAACTTCGGCAATGTTTCGCACTTGGCCGGTGAGGTTACCGGCCATCGAGTTGACCGAGTCCGTGAGATCTTTCCATGTGCCGGCGACGCCCGGCACGTTGGCTTGTCCACCGAGACGGCCTTCGCTACCGACTTCACGCGCCACACGCGTCACTTCGCCGGCGAACGCGTTGAGCTGATCCACCATCGTATTGATGGTTTCTTTCAAGAGCAGAATCTCGCCGCTGACGTTGACCGTGATTTTCTTCGACAAGTCGCCGCTAGCGATGGCCGTGGCAACTTCCGCGATGTTACGCACCTGGCCTGTTAAGTTGCTCGCCATTGAGTTGACGGAGTCGGTGAGATCTTTCCACGTCCCGGCGACTCCGGGCACCTGCGCCTGGCCGCCGAGCTTTCCGTCAGTGCCAACTTCGCGGGCCACGCGCGTCACTTCCGACGCAAACGAGCGCAACTGGTCGACCATCGTGTTGATGGTGTCCTTGAGTTCGAGGATCTCGCCCTTCACGTCAACCGTGATTTTGCGCGACAAATCGCCGCGAGCTACGGCGGTGGCGACTTCGGCGATATTTCGCACTTGGCCGGTAAGGTTGCTGGCCATGAAGTTGACGTTATCCGTGAGATCTTTCCATGTGCCGGCAACGCCGGGTACCTGCGCTTGTCCGCCGAGCTTACCTTCCGTACCAACTTCGCGGGCCACACGCGTAACCTCGCCGGCGAACGCATTGAGCTGGTCCACCATCGTATTAATAGTGTTCTTGAGTTCGAGAATCTCGCCTTTCACATCGACCGTGATTTTGCGCGACAGATCGCCGCGCGCCACGGCGGTAGTCACTTCAGCAATGTTGCGCACCTGGCCGGTAAGGTTCCCGGCCATCGAGTTCACGGAGTCCGTAAGATCTTTCCAGGTGCCGGCCACGCCCGGCACGTTGGCCTGTCCTCCCAGACGCCCTTCGGTGCCGACTTCGCGGGCCACGCGCGTCACTTCTCCAGCGAAGCGGTTGAGCTGGTCGACCATTGTGTTCAGCGTTTCTTTCAGCTGCAAAATCTCGCCCCGCACATCGACCGTGATTTTGCGCGAGAGATCGCCATTGGCGATAGCCGTCGCTACCTCAGCGATGTTTCGTACCTGACCGGTGAGGTTGCTGGCCATGAAATTGACGTTGTCCGTGAGATCTTTCCACGTGCCGCCAACTCCCGGCACCTGCGCCTGTCCGCCGAGCTTGCCTTCCGTACCTACTTCACGCGCCACGCGAGTGACCTCGCCCGCGAACGCATTGAGCTGGTCCACCATCGTATTGATGGTGTCCTTGAGTTCGAGAATCTCGCCTTTTACGTCGACCGTGATCTTGCGCGACAAATCGCCGCGCGCCACGGCCGTGGTCACTTCGGCAATGTTTCGCACCTGGGCCGTCAAGTTACCGGCCATGGCGTTGACGGAATCCGTCAGATCTTTCCACGTACCCGCCACGCCCACCACGACGGCCTGGCCACCCAGCTTGCCGTCCGTACCCACTTCACGAGCCACGCGCGTCACTTCGGACGCAAACGAGCGCAGCTGATCCACCATGGTGTTGATGGCTTCTTTCAGTTGGAGAATTTCGCCGCGCACATCGACGGTAATTTTGCGAGAGAGATCGCCGCTGGCAACAGCAGTCGCGACTTCGGCGATGTTGCGGACTTGGCCGGTAAGGTTACTGGCCATCGAGTTGACGGAATCCGTCAGATCTTTCCACGTGCCGGCCACGCCCGGCACCTGCGCCTGGCCACCCAGCTTGCCGTCCGTGCCAACCTCGCGCGCTACTCGCGTAACCTCGGCGGTGAAGATTCCCAGCTGCTGAATCATGGTATTGACAATATTGGCGGAGCGAAGGAACTCGCCCTCCAGCGGCCGGCCATCCACGTCCAGGCGCACAGTCTGCGTCAAATTTCCCTGGGCAACGGCCGCGATGGCACGGGTAACCCCGGCAGTTGGCCGAAGTAGATCCTCAACCAGCGTGTTTACCGAGACTTCCATGTCGCCCCAGGCTCCTCTGGATTCATGAAAGCGGACGCGCTCGCGTGTCCTTCCTTCCTTGCCCACTACTTGTCCAACGCGCTTGAGCTCCTCCGCCATCTGCTGGTTGGCAGAAACAATGGAATTGAAAGTATCGGCAATTTTCCCCGCCAGCCCGGTCCAGGAGCCCGGCAGGCGCACGGAAAAGTCGCCATCCCGCATGGTCTGCAGGCTGGCGAGGATCACACTAAGATCGCCCGAAGCAGGTTCGGCCACGAGGACGGAATTCCCGTTACCCTTATTCTGATTTTTCTGACCTTCCTCGGATGCGCCAATGGCAACGGCGATCGCCCGGTCTTGGCTGTTTCTCTTCATGATCTTCTCCTAGACTGAGGGAGGATCTGGCGTTGTGACAAAGTTTTCATCGCCTGGTTTTCTATGCTTCCTTCCATCCCCGCCGTAGCGCCCGCAAGCAGTGGTTTCACGGTTGACGAGTTGAGGTGCGCGCTGGCATTTCCACGTAGGCGCTGCAGGTGGACGCACTGCCTAAATCAGGGTCAACCCCAAACATCTATGTGAATGCGTACTTAGAGGGAATTCAACGGCCCAAGCTTTGATTGGTACCATGAGAAACTGTAGCTTGACTCTAGGGTTTTTACTGTAGGGGACGGAGCGAAAATCCACGCCGAGCTTACACACGGTATGCGGCGCAAAGACCATGGCACGGAAGGTCTCGGTCTTTTTCGTCACTCTTTTTTGTCACTCCTGGGTTCGTCACTCTTGGGCGATTGTCGCCTCTGGTTCCGCTGCAATCGTGACTTCCACTTCGGCACCTAGCTTGAGGCGTACCTTGTCGCCATTCTCGTCGGTCAGAGCGTTCTCGATGCGAAGTTCTCGGTAGAGGTGATCTGCCCCTTCGACGGCGATTTGGGCCTTCTCAGGTTCGCTCGCAGATGGAGACTTGATGATCTTTTCGACAGTTGCAGGCAGAGTAGCACTTGGTTTTTCGCTCATAGGTTGTTCCTCCAATCTCAGTCCACGATGAGACCACCATCTTTAATTCTAAGCGCGGCAATTTCCGATTTCTGGGCTACCGCATGGAGCCCGCCTTTTAATCCTCAACTTGCAGCTCGTTCATCACCTGCCGCACGCTGGGAACCGTTGACGCCGGTTTTTCGGTTCGCGCGCGCTTCGATTCAGAATCGACCTCCCAGTCAAGGTCACAATGCCACTCTATCGTTTTCATATTTTTCTTTTCTCTCGACTATTGGGTTTGGTAAGACGAACTCGGGCGCCCTAAGGTTGTCTGCCCATCTTGCTCCCTTAAGGCGCGGTTACGGTCGAATGTAGCCCGGCTAAGCGTCTGTCTCATTGCACTTAAGACGCTGTCGTACGAGGGAAGCATCTGATGCTGGCGCGGGGCTCTCGTCCACCACAGGACTCGCACTTTGACGGCAGTCGAGTCCGGATCACCCAAGTCCACAACCAGAGCTTCGGGGCCTGGCTGACAACATCCCCTGCACCTTGCTCACGGTTTTGAGGATGAGAGACTTAGCTTGATCTAAGTTCTGTGCCTCTTAGGTTCAAATCGTATTCCCATCGACCGGCTGTCACAATTATTTACGGCCAGTTCTAGTTGCCGAATTTGCCGGTGAGATATTTGGTGACCTCGGATTCGAGCTGGCCGTAGTCGGAGTGGATGGTGGCGCGGAGGGCGGCTTCAGTGGAGTTGCCCCGGCTGAGTTGCTGCAGAATGCGCTGGATGTCGCCCATGCCGTAAGAGTCGTTGATGTAGGAGACAGCGGCCAGAGATTCCGCGTAGGCGACATAAGCATCCGCGCCGGAGAAGCGCAGAAAACTTCCTTCGAGAACATTGAGCGGAATGTTGCGTTGCGACTGGAACAACGCGGCCAACTGGCGGCCATCGCCGCCGGAGAGAGATTTAGGCTCGAGGAGCTGGGCGATGCCTTCATGCAGCCAGGGCGGACAGCGTCCGCCGGAAAGCTGATTGATGAAGGAGTGCGCCAACTCGTGCTTGAGAACGCGGGCGAGTTCGGGAGTGACGGAAGTCAATCCGTTGATGGGGATGCGCAGCTTGCCGTCGTTGAGCGCGCCGGACCATGCGGGCGCGTGGGTGACGTCGAAGAAAGCCTGCTCGGTGTAGAGGGTGACAAGAATGTTGTCGCGGGGCGGCGTGCCCAGATCGCGGGCGAGATCGTCGTAGTCGGACTCGAGAGCGGAGAGGATTTGCTCGCGCATCGCCTCGGAAGTTTGCTTGCCTTCGTAGTGCAGAACGAAATGGCTGCTTTCGCGCTGCGTGAAGTCGGTTTCGGCGCTGTCTTCGCGCTGGGCTTTGGCGAGGAGTTGCTCGACGGCCGGATCGGGGCGCAGATCGAGGGAACGCTTCCACGAAGTGACGGCGTCTTTGGTGCGGTCGGAGGCGAACTGAGCGTAGCCGAGCATGGTGTAAGCGTCGGCCGAGTTGGGCGCTGCGCTGACGGCGTTTTGGGCGCAAGCCAGCGCCTGCGCGGCATTTCCGGTGCGGACCAGCAGCGCGGCGTAGTAGACGAGAATCGTTGAGTTATCGGGCTGGAAGCGGAGAGCGCTCTCGAAGTAGCGCCGGGCCTCGGTGATGGCGCCGTGATCGAACTCGAATTTTCCGCCGATGAAGTTGGCGACGGCGCTCAACTCGGCGCTGCCTTTGCCTTCGAGGCTGGAGACTGCCTCGGGATCGACCTTGCCGTCCTTAATAATTTTGGAGGGAAGGTCGCCTTCGTTGGCCAGAGTGTCGGCAGGAGTAAACCTGGGCAGATCGGCGATTTTGGTTGCGGCCGCGCTTTCGGCTGGAGAAGATGTGGAGCGGGCGGACATGCCTCCGGCTTCGACGTGGTCGACCAAAATCTTGGGGATAGCGTAGGAATCGTCGCCTATGTCGTATTCGTAGTGACTTCCATTTTCGCGGACGTGGTCGGCAAGAATCGTGCGGCCGTTTTTCAGATGGATGGTGTCGGACCAGGCCGCAGCACAGGCGACTGCCATAGCCAACAAGATCGAGGTGACACGCGCTCGCATTCAGGCGCATTCTAGCAACAGCGGACGGATCACCCTACGTGACGAAGGTACCTGCCACAATGCGCGGCGTCGGGATGCTGACAATCGGCTTGGGATTGTCGGTAGTTGCGGCAAATGCCGGTCAGTTTTCGCCAACTCAGTCTGCTCCGACTCAGTTTGCCCCGACCCAGTCTTCGCCAATTGAGTCTGCTCCGGCTAAATCGGGTGCGTTGCAGACAGGCGCGCCGGACTCATCGCAATCGCTCTATCTGCAACTCAGCACAGCAGGGCTGGACCCGGCGCGCGTGTTCCGGGTGCGGAACGCGTCGCTGGACCGGGCGGCCATTCATATCACGCTGGAAGATGGGACCATCGCTTTCACCCAGGACGTGATGGGCAAGATCACGGGAGCGTTTTTTGAAGGCGACGGAGAGATACTGTTGGCGCCTCCCAACGATGTGGAACGGAAATCGATGAGTTTGTTCACCGGGATGGCGATCCTGGAAGAGCGCTTTGTCACGGCTTACTTCCGCTTCAACGACAATACTGCCGCCGAGTTGCAGCCCGGGTTGAGGGCCGCCGACAATGCGCAGGAGTTTGTTGGCAGATGGGGTGAGACCGCGCGGAACCTCGCGCAAAGGGATGCGATGAGGTTGCTGTTGAGTTTCAGCAGGATGCTGCCGGTGAAGGGAGAAGCGGGCTTACAAGGAACGAACTCACCCGGAGCGGGCGCGGAGGGAGTTTCTGATTTCCGCAGTCACATGCTGCACGCGAGGCTGCAGGGGAATCAGTTGGGGGTGTTCGATGTGGCCTTCGATTCCGCGGCGGACGAACAGATTGAATCCGGACAAGAGAAAACCGCAGGAAACGGAAATGTGTACTACGACGTGTGGACGTCATTCTCGACAGACGAAGGCGCACAGGCCAGCTCCGCGCCGGCACACGATTTGCAAACCGTGCCGGCAGATACGGAAGCGCCGGAGGATCCCATTGCCGTCCGGCGCTACGTGATCGACGCGGAGGTGAAACCGCCGAAGCATCTGGACGCAACCGTGCGAATGGATCTGGAGGTGGTGCGCGGCGGGGCGCGCACCCTGGTTTTCGAGCTGTCGCGTTTTTTGCAGATCCAGAGCGTGGAAGAAGATGGAATTCCGCTGGAGTTCATTCACAACCCGGCGATCGAAGGCACGCAACTGGCGCGCCGGGGCAATGACATGCTGGCGGTGACTTTGCCCGAACCGGTTCACTCCGGACAAAAAATCAGTTTGCGATTCGTCTACGGCGGAGAAGTGTTGGCGGAGGCCGGTGAGGGATTGCTTTACGTAGGAGAGCGCGGCACGTGGTATCCCAATCGCGGGTTGGCTATGGCCGATTTCGATCTCACCTTCCACTACCCGCCCGGATGGACCTTGGTGGCGACCGGCAAACCGGCGCCGATGGCGGCATCTACGTCGGGCAATGCGGCGCAGACCGTCATTTCCGCGCAAACGCCCGCGCAAAAGGGCGAGCAAGAGGGACGCTGGGTGTCGGAGCGGCCGATTCCGGTGGCGGGCTTCAACCTCGGCAAGTATGTGCGGGCCGCGGTTCACGCCGGAAATGTTACGGTGGAAACCTACGCCACAACCGGCGTGGAACGGAATTTTCCCAGCGTGGCGCCGCAGGTAGCCGCTCCCGATCCGGAGGGACTCCGGCACCACCTTCCGGAAGTGACGATACCGGCTGCGCCTTCGCCGGCGCGGAACGCGATGGCGGTAGCCGAACTAACCGCCCGGGCTATTAGTGACTACATGGGATGGTTCGGGTCATTTCCATACAGTCAACTGGCGCTGACGCAGATGCCGGGACGCGAGAGCCAGGGTTGGCCAGGGCTTATTTTTCTGTCGTCGTACGCTTTCCTGTCCAAGGAGGAGCGGCAGGAACTGCATATGAATCCTGACGCCACATTGAGGACGGAGCAGATTCCCGCACACGAAGCGGCACACCAGTGGTGGGGAGATCTGATTACGTGGAGGAGCTACCGCGATCAGTGGTTCTCGGAGGGACTGGCCAACTATTGTTCGTTGATGGTTCTGCAGCAGAAAAGTCCCCAGGATTTCCGGCACATTATGGAGGAATACCGGCGGGGTCTGGCGGAGAAGAACAAAGACGGCAGCTTGCCCAAAGATGCCGGCCCAGTAACGCTGGGTGCGCGATTGCTATCGTCGCACTATCCCGGAGGTTATGAAGCCATCAGCTACGGTCGCGGGACGTGGCTGTTCCATATGTTGCGTTCGATGTTGGACGATGCGGCCGCAGAAAGCCGGGCGGAGAAAAATGCGGGCCGGATTTCCGGCGAAGATCCTTTTATGCGTTCGCTGCGCCGGTTGCGAGAGCGTTACCAGGGGAAAGCCATCACCACCCGGGAACTGTTGGAGGTTTTTGCCGAGGACCTTCCGCCTGCTTTGCGTTACGAAGGGAAACCTTCGCTGGATTGGTTCCTGGATGGCTGGGTCAACGGAACGTCGCTGCCCCGGCTGGAACTGCGCGAGGTCAAGTTCGCGGCGAAGACAAACGCCACGGCCGTAAGCGGGACGATTGTGCAGAAAGACGCGCCCGATGATTTGGTAACCAGCGTTCCCATCTACGGAGTGGTGGCGGGCAAGGCACCGGTACTGTTGGGCCGGGTGTTCGCCGACGGCGCGGAATCTTCGTTTCATGTTCTGGCCCCTGCCGGGACCCACAAGATTCTGCTCGATCCTTACGAGACTGTCCTGACGGGACGGAAGTAGCGCGGCGGAAATCAGAGAAAGCTTCGGATCTCAGACCTCAGACTGCGGTTGAAGCGCTTCCCATTGCAGGATTTTTCCTCTCACTCTCGCCCGAAATGGGCACTGCAGACCCCAAAGGCGGCGTCCGACCTCGGAGTTCCGACCTTCGACCTCAGCCAACGGCCTATGTTTTGCTGAGGTCTGAGGACTGAGGTCTGAAGTCCGGGTGTGACGGGGGAAATGGCAACTTAGCTGCTCAACTTAGCTGCTCAACCAAAGTTCGGGAGGGATTCTTGAACGAGGCCGGAACGATTCTTGTGGTCGAAGACGAAGAGTTTGTGCGCAAAGTGGCCTGCGAAGTTCTGCGCTCTTCCGGTTACAACGTTCTGATCGCCGGAAACGCCGAGCAGGCTTGCGAAGCTTGCCGGCAGTGTGGCGGGCGCACGGATCTTCTTCTGGCCGATATTATTCTGCCCGGGAAAGACGGGCGGCAACTGGCGAACGATTTCAAATGTTTGTGTCCTGACGTCCGGATATTGCTCATGAGCGGATACGTGGAACAAGTGGTTCAGTGTGAATTCCTGAGCGACGGCCATGAATGGCTGGCGAAACCTTTCTCGGCGCAGACACTGTTGAGAAAAGTGCGCCAGGTGCTGGATACAGCTCCATCGATAACGGCGAAGAGTGCAGGTTCAAGCGTGCCTTCGGTAGCGGGTAGCCTGGAGGATCTGATAGGGGATTTGGGAGAGCGGAACCAGCCGGTGCAGAATTCCCAGTTCCGCGCAGATGCGGGGCATGCCATAGACGGCACAAGTGGACTCGTCCTGGCCAATGGTCAAGCCGCCTTGCCGATAGATCGCCTTGATTCCTAAGGCGCCGTCGGAACCCATGCCGGTCATGATGATGCCCATGGCGTGAGACTGGAAAGCGGAAGCCACCGACTGCATCATCACGTCGACAGAGGGCGTGTGCATCTGACCCTCCGGTTCCCGGGAGAGCTGGATGGTGGTGCGCGCATCGGTGGGGCGCTCGACGGTCATGTGCAATCCCGCAGGCGCAATGTAAACCGTTCCTGATTCAACTGTTTCGCCGCGACTGGCCTCGCGCACAGACACCGCGCATAGCCGATCGAGCCGGTCGGCGAAAGGAGCGGTGAAGCCTGGCGGCATATGCTGCACAATCAGAAGGGGAACGCTAAGGTCGGCAGGAAGAATGGGAAGAATATCCTGCAGGGCGTTGGGTCCGCCGGTGGAGATTCCGAGCGCGACGATCAATGGAGTTGCGGGCAGAATGGCGGGCGGGATCAGTTCTACGGCGCGAGGCGCCTTGCGCGGAGGACTGGCCGGGAAATGAGGTCTGCGCGATTCCGCGGCGGCCTTAATCTTAGCGATCAGATCTTCCCGAAGGTGAATGATGTCCAGCGAAGTAGAGGAGAGCTGCTTGGGGACGTAGTCGAAGGCGCCGGCCCCGAGAGCGGTGAATGTGATCTCGGCATCCTTTTCGGTGGCAGAACTCACCATAATGACCGGACGCGGGAACTGCGCCATAATATGCCGTAAAGTTTCCAGGCCGTCCATGCCTGGCATTTGCACGTCGAGAGTGACGACGTCGGGATCCAGGGACGCGATCTTCTGAAGAGCTTCACTTCCACTGTGGGCGCAGCCTACCACCTCCAGATCGGGATCGGAGTCGATCATCCGGGTCAGCGCGATCCTCATGAAGGCGCTGTCGTCGGCGATAAGGACGCGGATCTGCGATTTGTCAGAGGTTTGGCTCACGATGGATAAATGGCGCGCACCAGGCTGTGCACATCGTCCATGTAGGAGTCCATTTCAAACGTGAGGCGCGCCCAATCGAACTCCCTCAGCGACGGACAATGCTGCGCCAGGACTGCGAAACCACTTTCTTCCAGCAAGTTGACCTGCCGTTCCTCGATGTAGCCATAGTTGAACCCCCGCATGCGGCAGAGCAGGTCGGCCAGTTGCACCAGCGCCACCAGGCCGGTGTGGTTCAAAGATCCCGGAGGGTTGTGATGATGGGTCACCACTTCGGCCAGTTCAGGGGAAAGTTCCCAATGCTCGGCGAGCAGCTGTCCGCTGTCGCAGTGCGTGAATCCCAGCGACTTCTGCTCGGCCTCGTGCAAAGGAATTCCTTCTCGCCGGGCAAGTTCATAAGTTCCGCGAAATTCTTTGGGCAGAACCCAGAGATTGACGATGATTCCGAGATCATGGAGAAGACCTGCCAGATAAGCTTTGCTGGGATCGCCAAAGTTGATTTTCCGGGCAAAATGGCGGCAGACTAGGGCGCACCCCAGAGAGTGTTCCCAAAATACGATGGGGTCGAGTTCGCTGGTGCCGCCGGGTAACAGATTCAACACGCCGCAGGACATGGCGATGTCGCTGAGATGATGAAAGCCCAGGCTGACCGCCGCCCCGCGCAGCGAATCCACCCTCCGCCACCGGCCGAAAAGCGGCGAGTTTGCCATTTGCAGACATTGCGCCGCCAAAGCTTTGTCCTGGGCAAGCAGGTCGGTGACTTTGTGCGCGTCCAGTTGCTCTGCCGGCTGTTGCCGGTAGCGGAGCAGCGGAGTGAGCACGGCGGGGATGGCGGGAATCTGGCGCAAACCTTCCATCCGCTCCATCAGGACTTGTTTGGTTGCGGTTGTCATATCGAGCTACCTCCGGCTGGCGTGCGTTCGGTTTTCACGTAGGCTGTGGCTCCCGGCAAGTGAACCAAACGGAAGTCATCGCTGACGCCGTAGAGAGATTCGGAGTGGCCCAGGAACAGATACCCGTGCGGCAGAAGATTATTGTAGAAATGCTGGATCACGCGCCGCTTGGAGGCCAGATCGAAGTAAATCAAAACGTTGCAACAGAAGACGATGTCGATGCTCCTCATGAAGGTCATGCGGGCATCGTCAGAGAGATTGATCCGGGAGAAGGTGACACTGGCGCGGGCCGCTGGGTTGACCTGGAGTTGCTCGCCGACCGGAATGAAATATTTGAGGCGGTAGTAAGCGGTGAGATTGCGCGTGCTGTAAGAGCCGTACACCGCGTTCCTGGCATGAACGAGGGAGCGCTCGTTCAGATCGGTGGCCAGAATTTCGAAAGTCCAGTCTTTGAGGCGGCGGCTGGTTTCTTCCATCAGCAGCATGCTGAGGGTGTAAGGCTCTTCGCCGGTGGAGCAACCCGCGCTCCAGAGCCGGAGCCGGCGGAAAGGAAACTTGGCTTTGGTTTCGAGAATCCTGGGAATGACAATCTGCCGCAATGCATCCAAGTGCGGCTGGTTGCGGAAGAAGCAGGTTTCGCCGATGGTGATCTCGTTCAGCAGCGCGATGAGCTCGGCTTGGCCGGCCGGGCGGAGGATGAGGCACTCGCAGTATTCGCGCAGCGTGGCAATTTGGATTTCCTTCATGCGCCGGTTGCAGCGCTCCTGCAAAAGGCAGAGCTTGTTCTCGGGATGAAAGATTCCCGCCACTTGATAGATGAGGTCGCGGATGCGCACCAGATCCGGTTCCGGCGGTCCCACCACGCCAGTGCCGGGTCGCATTTGGGGAGCAGTGATCATGCGGACGGCGTTTCGGACGAGCGGCGTTGCTGCGGGTTTTGAAGTAGCGGTCAGGCTGGCCGGATCTAGCACCAATGCTCCTCCCGTTGTTGAGTTCTCCGATCCGCGACAAGGCCGTCGCCGGCCGGAATCGCTGAGCTACCCTCGCCAAGATTTTCTTCGGCACATAGATCAGCTCGATTCGGGCGCGGAGCTTGGTCGCGATCACCAGCCGGCGGCCTGACCTCTGCGGAACAGGACCGGAACGATCGTCTGCAGAGTCCGACCGGAAAATCAACCTGAGCCAGACCCAACTGCCGATAATTGCGTGGCGTCCGGCGTTCCGTAATGTCCTAGTTTTTTATCGGCATTGAAGGCTCAGACTTTAGCTACTCGGTGGTTCCAAGCAGGCGGCGCGAGAAGTGCCGCTCGGCAACTCTCTGGCGCTCGTGCGTTCGCCCTCTGAGGTCGCGCTGGCTCACGGCTTGCGCTAAACCCAAGGCTTGCGTCAAACCAATGACCGTCTGCGCTTCTGGCTGGAAGGCCGCAAGGCCCCGGTGCTGCGGCGGTGGTCACGCCGGAGCGAACGCCGGCAGTTCTTTCTGAATCGCTAGGCGTCGGCGAATGGCGGCCCGAGGGTTGTCTTGCGAGCAGCGGCGGAGGCCGGTTTTCTCGCTAGTCGTGCATCCTCAGTTCGCCATCCTCCAAGCTTCGCGGAGACCGGGATCTACGCTGCTGCCGGGTTCACCATGTGCGAGAACAGCCCCTCGGCCACTTGCTCTGAGCTCGGTCCATAGCTGCCGCTGCTGATTGCCTGGCGCAAGGCACTGATTTTTCCCTGCCGAACCTCGGGCAGCGCATTCGCCCGCGCCGCCAGCGCCTGGATCTGCGTATGAGCGCAAGGACTCTGGGTTTGGTCTTCCGCCAATGGGCTGCTCGCGTAAGGACTGGCGGCTGGACACTGATGGTGGTTGCGCTCGCTTTCGGCAAGCGGTTGGGCTGTTTGATT